>Ga0310690_10000296_pt1 | contig 114319 bp, 93 predicted proteins | sample AusTroGonzalo_MG_2_FD_207661 | JGI IMG/M metagenome (GOLD analysis project Ga0310690, IMG submission 207661) | Bovine rumen microbial communities from tropical cattle in Woodstock, Queensland, Australia - Gonzalo_04 (v2) (version 2) | ecosystem: Host-associated > Mammals > Digestive system >...
TGGCTGGCGGGTCACCACGAAGGCCGCTTCAAGGCCCTCATCGCCCACGACGGCATGTTCAACCTGGAGGCACAATACCTCGAGACCGAGGAGATGTGGTTCGTCAACTGGGACCTCGGCGGCCCTTACTGGCAGTGGAACGACGCCACCGTGCGCAAGACCTACGCCAACTCGCCCCACCTCTTTGTCGACAAATGGACGGCACCCATCCTCGTCATCCACGGCGGCCTCGACTACCGCATCTGCTTCACGCAGGGCATGCAGGCCTACAACGCCGCCATCCTTCGTGGCATTGACGCTGAGTTCCTCTATTTCCCCGACGAGAACCACTGGGTGCTGAAACCGCAGAACGGCGTTCTTTGGCAGAGACGGTTCTATAATTGGCTGGATAAATACCTTAAATAATGCTGAATTAGGAATGCTGAATGCTGAATGCGGGATTAGCCTAAATGGTTAATTCCGCATTCTTAATTCATCATTCCGCATTCCTCTGCCTCACCACCTCGAAGCAGACCACCCCTGTGGCTACGGAGACATTCAGCGAGTCGATGTCGCCAGGCATGGGAATCATCAAATGTCCGTCAAGACGTTTGAGGTAGGCGGGGCTGATGCCGTCCTCCTCGGAGCCCATCATCACGCAGAGGGGACCCGTGAGGTCGGCCTTCCAGAAGCTGTCGTGAGCCTTCTCGGTGAAGCCCACCACACGCAGGCCACTAGCCTTCAGAAAGTCAATGGCGTCCTTCAGGTTCTCCACACGGCACACGTTGATCAACGACAAGGCACCCGCCGAAGTTTTCATCGCGTCGCCGTTGATGGAGGCCGAGCCATGGCTGGGGATGACGATGGCATCCACACCGGCGGCATAGGCCGTGCGGGCGATAGCGCCGAAGTTACGCACATCGGTCACGCGGTCAAGCATCAGGACGAAGGGGTCGCGACCCTCCTCGAAGATCATCTGGACGACCTTCTCCAAAGGCTGGTATTCTATCGGGCAGATGAAAGCCACCACGCCTTGGTGGTTCTTGCGCGTCAGGCGGTTCATCTTCTCGATGGGCACAAACTGCACCGGCACGCCGTTGGCACGGCAGGCATTGGCAATCTCCGCAATCTCGGGCGAGCGAGTGCCGCCTTGGATATATACCTTTTCTATCTCTTTCTGCGAGCGGATCAGCTCCAGCACGGGATGGATGCCGAACACCATATTGTTCTTGTAGTTGTCTTCCATTATGTCAAATTTTCGGCAAAATTACAGATTTTTGCCAAAGATTTGCTACTTTTGCATTATCAAAACAATTCAAAAAAAAGAACATCATGAAAACTTCAAAGACCCTCCTCGTGCTCGCAGCCCTTTTCATGGGATTGCATCTGACGGCACAAATCACCCTGCCCGAGCCCCTTGCAGGCTATCCCCTGACCAAGGAATACCTCACGCAAAACCTCGTCTATCCCGAGGCTGACCTTCAACAAGGCAACAGCGGCGCTGTGCTCATCGCCTTCCATCTCGACGAGCAAGGCAACGCCACCCAACACACCGTGAAGTCGACCTTCAGCGAGGCGGCCTCCCCCATCGCACTGCACCTGGTGAAGACCATCCTTTGGAAGCCCGCCTTAAACATCGGCGTGCCCATGGAATACGACTATGAATACGAAGTCAACTTCAACGCCAAGAGCTACAAGCGCTACTGGAAACGCCATGAACGCATGGAGGCTCCTCTGACGTTGGAGGCTGACACCTCATACAAGGTATATGAATACAAACAACTCAACGAGGTGGCCAAGCCTTACTTTGCCGACGGCAGCAACATGGGCAAGTATATCGCCCATAACTTGAAGTTCCCAGAAGCAGCCAAGGAACGCGAAATTCAAGGCACGGTGCGTTTGAGCTTCGTGGTGGAGACCGACGGCAGCGTGTCGAACATTGTCGTCGTCAACTCGGTGGGCGGCGGCTGCGACAACGAGGCCGTACGACTCATCCAAGAGACCGTGTGGATTCCTGCAGAAAAGAACGGAATCTATGTGCGCAGCCATAACATGCAGGACATCACATTCAGTATCGGACACAGAAACTTCCAAGACGGGAATAATTACTAAAATTCTATAAACATCAAATCAAATGAAAAAAGTTTTACTTACTGCATTGGCAATTATGCTGTGCTTCGCTGCGTTTGCGCAGGACGAGAAGCCGCAAGGCTGGAGCCACAAAGGCAACATCGGCATCAACTTAGGACAGAGTTCCTACACCAACTGGGCCGCCGGCGGACAGAATTCCCTCACTGCCCAGGGCATGCTCAATTACGAAATCCATTATTTGAAGAACAAGTTCAAGTGGGACAACTCCCTGAGCCTGTCGTTGGGTTACTGCGTTTACAGTTTCAAGCAAAAACCCGTCAAGACCGACGACGTAATCGAGTTCACCTCGCTGGCCGCATTTAAAGCCACAGAGAAACTCAACTACGGTGCCGAGTTGTCGTTCCGCTCACAGTTCGCCAAAGGCTTCGACTACGCCAAAGACTCAACGAACTGCATCTCCAAGTTCCTTGCGCCTGCATACATCACTTTGGGTCTTGGTATCGAATGGGTGCCCAACAAGTACTTCTCACTCTACTTTGCCCCTGTTACAGGCCGTGTCACCATCGTCAATGACCCGCGACTGGCTGAAGTGGGCGCCTACGGCGTTGAGCCCGGTTACTTCAACCCCAACGACAGCACAGAATGGATCCCCGGCAAGAAAGTACGTTACGAGTTCGGTGCCCGCGCCGTGGCCAAGTTCCAATATCCCATCGCCAAGAACATCGACTTCAACACGAAACTCGAACTCTTCTCCGACTACCTGCCTCACTATTATAACATCAACGGCGAAATGGTGAAGAAATGCCGTCCCTATCTGATTGATGTCGACTGGCAGGCCATGCTCGTGCTGAAAGTGAACGACTGGCTCAATTGCAACCTTTCCACACACCTTATCTACGACTACGACACACCATTTTACGATGAAACAGGAGCAAAGATTGAAGGCTCCAAGGTCCAGTTCAAGGAAGTGTTGGCCATCGGCTTCTTGGTGAACCTGAAATGAAAAAGATAGGCATCCTCTCCGACACGCATTGCACCCTCATCCCGCAACTCTTCGACTTCTTCAAGGACGTCGACGAGTTGTGGCATGCCGGCGACATCGGCAACATCAAGACTGCCGATGCCTTGGCCGCTTTCAAGCCTTTGCGGGCGGTGCATGGCAACATCGACGACCATGTAGTGGGCATGCAGTATCCCGAGGACTTGTTTTTCCATGTCGAAGATGTCAATGTCTTCATGACCCACATCGGCGGTTATCCTGGCCATTACATGTCCGAGGTGAAATACCTCTTGAAAGAGAAGAAGCCCGACCTGTTCGTCTGCGGCCATTCCCATATTCTAAAGGTGATGTACGACGACAAATTCAACTTGCTCCACATCAACCCAGGAGCGGCGGGCAACTCAGGTTTCCACAAACAAATCACCTTCATCCGAATGGTCATTGACGGGAAGGATTTCAAGGACTTGGAGATCTTCGAACTCGGCCGAAACAAGCTCTTCTAAAACGAAAAAAGCCGACCTCGTTGAGGTCGGCTTTCGGTTTCATTGCTTCTTCCCTATCAACGGATGCGGTCGGTGGAACGCACCTTCTTGATGTCTTTCTTCAGTCCCATTGAGGCGGCAACCGACAGCAGCAGGGCTACCAAAGGCAGGAAAGCGCCCACCTTGAAGGTAGGATCAGCACCGATGGGCTTGCCGATGACGCGGATGTAATAGGCAAACACCACGGCAATCCATGCCACAATGACGATGATGTTGACGCGGGACAGCTTATACAGCTTGACGAACTGCGGCAGCTTGACAGCACGGAAGAGGCCCATGGCCATGTATCCGCTGAGCAGGATCACCGTGATGGTCAGGATAAGCACCGGAAGGCTGAACGAAGTCTTGAAAGGCACCTCGCCGTTAGGCATCATCGACTCGACACCATACACGCTGAAACGCAGGATATTCAACTCTCCGTAGTACTCCGCCAATGGCAAGAAAAACAGCAGTGCAAACAGTAGCGCTGAAAGGAAAAAGAAAATGGATTGCAATCTTTGTGACATAATCATTCGTTTTAAAGTGCCGCAAAAATACGATTTTTTTCAACAAAAACTTGCCATTAACAAAAAAAGCCTTACCTTTGCAGCACTTTTACGGACCAATCCGAGGATTGACCGCATTAAAGTGTTCCCTGAATCAATTGTATCACCATTATTATTCCGTTTCGGAATTGTTTCAATTTATATTTTATGTATAACATTTTTGAACTTAACGAGAAGTCGTTGGACGACCTCAAAATCATTGCCACCGAGATGGGCATTGACGATGAAAACCGTGACCGCACCCAGTTGATCTACGACATCATCGACCACCAAGTTGACCATCCCGACATCAAGAAAAACGCAAAACAAAAAAAACAGAAACAAAAGGCTGAAAAGGCCGATAAAGCCGAGCCTAAGGTAGCACCCGCTCCCGAGAAGCCCGTCGAAACCAAGAAAGAACCTGTGAAAGAAACCACCGAGACAGAAGCCCCGAAAGCCAAACGTGGCCGCCGTCCCCGCATCAGCAAGGAAGCCGAGGCCGCCGTCAGCGAATGGCAGAAAAACAACGGCGTCCAGCTCTCGATTGCTCCTGAGCCGCAGAAGGCCGGAGAGCCCGTCGCAGAAGCACCCGTGACAGCACCCGTTGCTGTTGCCGAAGAGGCTCCTTCAGAGCCCCGTCCTGCCCGCGAGATGAAGGAAAACGCCAAGCAGAAGCGCAAACGCAAACACGAAAATGCAGCTGAAGGCACTCCTGCACAGGAAACGCAAGCCCAAAAAGAGGAGAAAACCGCGGAGAAGCCCGCACAAGAAGAGCCTATGCCTCAGCCCAAGCAGGAACGTCAAGAAAGGGAACGTTATGAGCAGCGTCCGCGCCGCGACGACCTGCTGAGCCAATTCGACAGCAGCGTGAATGCCGAAGGCGTGCTCGAAATCATGCCAGAAGGCTTCGGCTTCCTGCGTTCGTCAGACTACAACTACCTGCCCTCGCCTGACGACATCTACGTGTCGCAGTCGCAGATCAAGCTGATGGGACTGAAGACCGGCGACACCATCAAAGGCGTCATCCGTCCGCCCAAAGCCGGCGAGAAGTTCTTCCCGCTCATCAAGACTGACCTTATCAACGGGCGCAAGCCCGAAGAGGTGCGCGACCGCATCCCCTTCGACTACCTCACGCCCTTGTTCCCGAACGAGAAGTTCAACATCACGGGACACCACGGCTGCACCATCTCGACCCGCATCATGGACCTCTTCGCCCCCATCGGCAAGGGCCAGCGTGGTCTCATCGTGGCACAGCCCAAGACCGGTAAGACCGTCCTGCTGAAGGAGGTGGCCAACGCCATCGCCGCCAACCACCCCGAGGTGTACCTCATCATCCTGCTCATCGACGAGCGTCCTGAAGAAGTCACCGATATGCAACGCAGCGTGAATGCCGAGGTCATCGCCTCCACCTTCGACGAGCCTGCCTCGAAGCACGTGCAGATCGCCAACATCGTCCTAGAGAAGGCCAAGCGCCTCACCGAATGCGGTCACGACGTGGTCATCCTGCTCGACTCCATCACGCGTCTGGCACGTGCCTACAACACCGTTTCGCCCGCTTCGGGCAAGGTGCTCACCGGTGGTGTGGAAGCCAACGCCTTGCAGAAGCCGAAGCGTTTCTTCGGCGCCGCCCGTAAGATCGAAAACGGCGGCTCGCTGACCATCCTGGCCACTGCCCTCATCGACACGGGATCCAAGATGGACGAAGTCATCTTCGAAGAGTTCAAGGGCACGGGTAACATGGAGCTGCAACTCGATCGTCGCCTGTCGAACAAGCGTATTTTCCCCGCCATCGACATCGTGGCTTCGGGCACGCGCCGCGACGACCTCTTGGTCGACGAGCGCACTCTGGCACGCGTGTGGGCCTTGCGCAACCACTTCGCCGACATGACGCCGCTTGAGGCCATGGAGTTCCTGAAGGACCGCGTGGCCAAGACCATCAACAACGAGGAGTTCTTGATGAGTTTGGACAAATAATTTCCGAAATCGGGGAAATGTGCACGGTTTTTGCTGTACCATTTCCCCGTTATCATTATCCCTATGAAAAAAATACTAACAATTCTATCCATCTTGCTGTTTGCCGTGCAGTTGCAGGCGCAAGACATCGCTATTCTCAACCAAGTCAAGGCCACCAACGACAAAATCAGGTCATTTGATGCAGATTTGCAAAACACCTTGACCAAGCCCAAGAAAACCACAACCCAATATGGAAAACTTTATTTCGTCAAGCCGCATGAGTTTTCAGCTGTGTTCACCACTGGAAAGTTCATGACCGTCAACGAACATAAAATCAAGATGGATCTTGGACTTTTCCACGGCTCTTTCAAAATCAGAGAAGGTGGTATGATGCAATCACTAGCCAACATCTTCCTTTACGGCTTCCAAGGCCGCATACAGGATTTGGCCGACGAAAACAATTACAGCCTAACGACAAAGACTGAAGACGGTTACCATGTCATTACCGCAAACACCAAGAAAAAGAAACTCATCGGCATTGGCTACAAAACCATCATTTTCAGATACCACACCGACTCTTTCTTGCTGAAGGAGATTGTAGTAATTGACTATAAGGACAGCCACGACAGCTACGTCATCTCTAACGTGAAGTATGACGTACCGATTGATCCTAAGACGTTCCAGTTTTAAGCGTACAGCGCCTTCAAGTCGTCGGTCGTGAGGCCGTTGAAGTCGCCAGAACTCATGAAAGCGCCAATGACATTGTGTCGTTGGCCTTTTTGTAATAGTTCGACGAGTTCCGCCTTGTTATGCACCACCTTCAAATCTTTGCGACCGAAGCCTTCGATAATCCGCTCGTCGCGCATCAGATCCAGTTTCTTGATGGCCACGGCATGGGGATCATAGAAGACGATAGCCGTGTCGGCCAACCTCAAGGCATCACGGTAGTGGTCGATGAAGACCTCGCTGAGGCTGCTGTAGGTGTGCAGCTCGAAGACGGCCAACAGATGCTTCTCGGGGAACTGCTCACGCAAAGCTTTCACGCTGGCGTTGACCTTGGAAGGCGCATGGGCGAAGTCACGGAAGACGAAGTTGTCGCCGTTGTCGAACAACAGCTCCAGACGACGTGCAGCGCCCTTGAAGGAGGCGATGGCCTCGTAGAACTGCTCGTCCGTCACGCCCAACTGCTGGCACACCAGGCGTGCCGCGTTGATGTTCTTCATGTTGTGACTGCCAAACACACCGACTTCCCTCCTGCTGCTGTCGGGCAAGAGCAAGGTGGTCTTCAGGCCATCGCTCTCGAAGGGATGCACGCCATAGCCAAAGGTACGGCATTGTGCACCCTGGGCGATCTTGTCGGCTTCCACGTCGGTCTTGTCGTAGATGAGGCAGCCGCCCGGCTCGATGGTGCGGACGAAGATGCGGAACTGTTCCAGGTAGTTGTCGAAGGTCGGGAACACGTTGACATGGTCCCAGCCGATGCCGCTGATGACGGCGATATGAGGATGATAGTGATGGAACTTGGGCACACGGTCGATGGGCGAAGTGAGGTATTCGTCGCCTTCCATGACCATGTACTTGGCCGTCTCGCTGAGACGCACCATCACGTCGAAGCCCTCAAGTTGAGCCCCAACCATGAAGTCAGTCTCGATGCCGACGCGCTGCAGCAAATGCAGGATCATTGAGGTGATAGTCGTCTTGCCGTGGCTGCCACCGATGACGATGCGGGTCTTGTCCTTGCTCTGCTCGTAAAGGTATTCTGGATAGGAATACACCTTCAGGCCCAGCTCCTGGGCGCGCACCAGCTCGGGATTGTCGATGCGGGCGTGCATGCCAAGGATGACGGCGTCGTAGGTCTTGTCGAGCTTCTCGGGATACCAGCCCCACTGCGACGGCAAGATACCCTCTTTGGCGAGGCGCGACTTGGACGGCTCGAAGATCTCGTCGTCGGAACCTGTGACTTCATAGCCCTTGCGGTGCAAGGCGATGGCGAGGTTGTGCATGGCGCTGCCGCCAATGGCGATAAAATGGACTTTCTTCATGGTTGGAGTCTTATGATTATTTCAGAAAACTATATTCTTTGCCGTATTTCAGGTGTTGCTCCAGAAAATCGGAGGGATACTCCACACGGTAATCCACCACCTTGCCGTCCTCGACGACGGGGACGATTTCGGGGTTGATGAAACCACCGTAGGGCTTCAGGCCAAGGGCGTTGTAACGCTCCAGGACTTCCTTGTGCAGGTCTTGGTCGACCTTCACGGCATATTGCTCCACCAAGGCCTTACCGGCAGCATAGTCGCCCTCGCTCTTGATGCGCTGAACCTCGGCCAGCAACTCGCCAAACAAGCCACGCAAAGCCTCGAAGTCGTTGATGACGAAGTAGGTCTTGCCGTTCTCCACCTTTTTCTCAATGACGTTAGCATCCTTGCCGTGCTCATAGCACCACTCGGAGATGAGTTTGCGGTTCTGCATGTGCGACTCGGTGACGTCCTTGCCCAGCTCCACGCGAGCCAGCTGCGACATCATGCCGTTACGGATGTAAGAGCAATACTCCGACTTATAAGCCTCGGCATCGGGCATCACACCCAACTCCACCATCTTCGGGTCGGCGAGGTAATACAGGCCGAAGAGGTCGGCACGGGCTTCCTCCAGCGTCGAGCTGAACTCCTTCAAGGCACCAGGCTGTGTGCCAGGCAGTAGCTTGCCCGAACCGTGGCCCAGGCACTCGTGCAGGTTGGTATGCACCACGTCAGCGTCGGAGCCGTATTTCTTGCAGAGGTCGATCTCTTCCTGCGTGTAGGCGAATTCAGCCAAAGCACTTCTCGGGCATTCGTCGGCGGCCTTGTCGTAGGCTTCCATCAGGTTGGTGATGGTCACCGACTTGGAGCCATAGTCCTTGCGGATCCAGTCGGCGTTGGGCAAGTTGATGCCGATCGGGGGTGACGGGAAGCAGTCGCCGCCCAGCGTGGTGACGATGATGCTCTTGGCCGACACGCCCTTGCACTGCTCTTTCTTGAAGCGCGGGTCGACAGGTGAGTTGTCCTCAAACCACTGGGCGTTCTCGCTGATGGTGTTGGAACGGACGGTAGCCTCAAGGTCCTTATAGTCAACGATGGCCTCCCAAGTGGCCTTCATGCCCATCGGGTCGTTGTAGTCCTCGATGAAGCCGTTCACGAAGTCGATATGCGAGACGGAATCCTGCACCCAAGCGATGTTGTATGCATCCCAGGTCTTCAGGTCGCCCGTGGTGTAATAGTCGATGAGCTTCTGCGTGTAGTCACGTTGGATGTCGTTCTCTGCCACCTCTTTGGCTTTCTCCAGCCAGCCGATGATAGCCTTGATGGCCTCGCCGTACAAGCCGTCGGCCTTGTAGACGTCTTCATAGATCTTACCGTCTTTCTTCACCAGCTTGGAGTTCAAGCCGTAAGAAATCGGAGTGGCGTCCTTGGGGTCGCGCATCTTATCGTAGAAAGCCTCCACGTCGGCCTTGCAGATGTCACCCTCGTAGAAGTTGACGGCTGAGTTGGCGATGATGTCGTCCTCGCTGCTGCGGCGCATCTTATAGAGCTCGCGGTCGAAGATGACGGGCGTCAAGAAGGCGATGAAGTCGTCAATGCTCTCGCTCTCGTTGAGCGGCAGCAGGCTGGCGTCGCTGCCTTTCACCAAGTCGGCGAAGTAGGCCTCGCTGATCTCGGGGAAGAACTTATCCTCGGCATAATGGTGATGGATGCCGTTGCTGAAGAACACGCGCTTGGCATAGACCACGAAGTTCTGGAAGTCTTCGCTCTCGCGGTCGCCCTGATACGAGTTCAGCACGGCCTCGATGGTCTTACGGATCTTCAGGTTATACTTGAAGTTCTGGTCGGCGAGGATGTCGCGACCGCACTTGGCGGCTTCGCCCAGATAATAGATGTAGCTCTTCTGTTGCAGCGTCAGCTGGTCCCAGTCCGGGATCTGGTAACGCATGATCCTCAAGTCGGCGAACTCGTCCACCAGGTACTTGAACTCCTCTTGGGGCTGGGTCTGTTCGACGACCTCGTCCTGTTTCGGCGCGCAGCCTATCAAGGCGGCAGCCATTCCAATGCAAATCATCAGTCTTTTCATTATTAAAGTTTTAGATTAGGCAAAAAAGAAGGGTAAGCTACTCATATCGCACCGCTACGACCTCCTACCCTTGCTACATTCCTGTCCTGGGGGATTTCAGAGGGAGCTGGTCGTATAAGACTTACCCGATGCAAAAGTACGGACTTTTCTTGGATTGGCAAGAAAAAACCGTAAAATTTTATTCGTGGCCGTAACTCGAGCCGTCGAAGCAATGCGTGCAGAGGTCGCACTTCGGCAGTCCGATGGCGGTGACCACGCTCTCCAAGGTGTTGAACTTCAGCGAGTCCACACCGACGTGTTTGCGCAGCATCTCGATGAGGTTGGCGTACTCTTGGCTGTTGGAGTCGCAGTACTTTTCGATGTTCTTGTTGTCGTCGCCTTCCATCTCCTTCACACAGCGGCGCGTGATGAGCTCCATGACGGTCTTGGATGCCGAGAAGTTGAGGAAAGGACAGCCGTACATCAAAGGCGGGCAGCTGATGCGCACATGCACTTCCTTGGCGCCGTAGTCGTATAGCATCTTCACGTTGTCGCGCAACTGGGTGCCACGCACGATGCTGTCGTCGCAGAAGGCCACCTTCTTGCCATCGAGCATCTGGTGGTTGGGGATGAGTTTCATCTTGGCCACATGCTCGCGCTGGCTCTGGTTGACGGGCATGAAGCTCCTCGACCAGGTAGGCGTATATTTCACCACGCCACGCATGTACGGGATCTTACGAATGTTGGAGTAACCCAGTGCCATGCCGATGCCCGAGTCAGGGATGGCAGAGACGTAGTCGATGTCGATGTAGTCGTGCTTGCCCATCTCGCGGCCTTCGTTATAGCGGGCCTCCTCCACGTTGATGCCTTCGTAGTCGGAGACGGGATAGCCGTAGTAAATCCACAGGAAGGAACAGATCTGCTTCTTCGGGTTGGGAGCCAGCAGCTGCTGCACGCCGTCGAGGGTCACCTTGACGATCTCGCCCGGACCCAAGCTATAGCAGGTGGCATAGTCGAGGTTGATATAGCTGTGGCTCTCGAAGGCCAGCACATAGCCGTCGTCGTTCTTGCCAACAACGATGGGCGTGCGGCCATAGTAGTCACGCGCTGCGATGATGCCGTCTTCGGTGAGGATGAGCATCGAGCACGAGCCTTTCACCTTATTATATACGTTCTTGATGCCGTCGACGAAGTCCTCTCCCTGGGTGATGAGCAACGCCACCAGCTCGGTGGGGTTGGTGAAGCCCATGCTCAGCTCGGCGAAGTGCTGCTTGTTTTCAAGGCAGTGTTCGACCAGCTCGTCCATGTTGTTGATCTTGGCCACCGTGACGATGGCGAACTTGCCGAGGTGCGAGTTCACAATGATGGGCTGTGCGTCGGTGTCGCTAATGACGCCGATGCCGCTGTTGCCAACGAACTTATCCAGCTCGTCGCTGAACTTGGTGCGGAAATAGGTGTTCTCGATGTCGTGAATTGAGCGATGGAACACAGTGCCGTCGTGGGTCACAATGCCCGCGCGCTTGGTGCCGAGATGTGAGTGATAGTCTATGCCATAGAACAAGTCCTGAGCGCAGGGTTTCTTTAATACAGTGCCGAAGAAGCCTCCCATAGTAGTAACAGTTTTTAGGTTATTTAAGGTGTTAGTTTAGGTCATAAAACAAAAAACCATCCACAAGAACTACCCTGTAGATGGACTGCAAAGTTAGGAATTTTTCATTCCCATTCACAACATTTTATTTATTTTTGCGCAAAAATTTTTCAAGTCCATGATACTCAAACTCTACCCGACGAATCCCAACCCACGCTACGTCAAGATGATCCTGGAATGCCTCTCCGACGGTGGTACCATCATCTTCCCTACCGACACCTTGTACGGCTTGGGCGGCTGCATCAACAATCCGCGAACCTTCGAGCGCATCTGCCAGATCAAAGGCATCAGGAAGGAGAAGGCCAATTTCTCGTTTATCTTCCATGACCTCAGCATGTTGAGCGAGTTCACCAAACCCATCAACAATGACGTCTTCAAGATGATGAAGCGTAACCTGCCTGGAGCTTTCACCTTCATTTTGGAGGCCAACAACAACATCCCGCGCATCTTCCAAAGCAAGAAGAAGACCATCGGTATCCGTATCCCCGACCAGCCCATCATCACTAACATCGTCAGGGAGTTCGGGAGTCCCATCATGACCACGTCGTTGTCCGACGAGGAAGACGAAATCAACCCCTACCTCACCGATCCCGAGGAAATCCACGACCGTTACAAGGACTTAGTCGACATCGTTATTGACGGTGGCGCCGGCGAGAACGAAGAGAGCACCGTTGTGGATTGCACTGATAATGAGATTGTTATCATCCGCCAAGGCAAAGGATTGTTGGACGAATGAAAATTTTTTGGCCCGAAAAGCCCCTAATAACGAAAAAAGCAGTATTTTTGCAGCCGCAAAAAACGCGATGACTCGGTAGCTCAGCAGGTAGAGCACAACACTTTTAATGTTGGGGTCCTGGGTTCGAGCCCCAGCCGGGTCACAAAAAAACCTCAAAAATCCCTGACTTCCGTCAGGGATTTTTGTTATCTTTGCATCCCAAACGAGCGCCCAATGATTGACTTACTGAAAGACCTCAACGAGCCTCAGAGAGAGGCCGTTACCACCATAGAAGGCCCCGTGATGGTGATTGCCGGCGCCGGATCTGGCAAGACCCGTGCCCTCACCTACCGCGTCGCCTACATGATCCAAGAAGGCATCGATCCCTTCAGCATCATGGCCCTCACCTTCACCAACAAGGCCGCCCGCGAGATGAAGGAACGCATCATGCAACTCGTCAACGCCAGCGACGCGCGCAATGTGTGGATGGGCACCTTCCACTCCATTTTTGCAAGGATTTTGCGCATCGAAGCAGAGAAAATCGGCTTCACGTCCAACTTCTCCATATACGACACCGACGACTCGAAGACTCTCATCACGCAGATCCTCAAGGACTTGAACCTCGACACCAAAGTCTACCCGCCCAAGCAGGTGCTGTCGCGCATCTCTTCGGCCAAGTCGAGTCTGTTCTCGCCCGAGGATTACGCCAACAACCCCGAGATACAAGAGACCGACCGCAAGTCGAACAAGCCACTCATCGCCCAGCTGTTCAAGCTCTACAACGACCGTCTCCACCGAGCCAACGCCATGGACTTCGACGACATCCTGTACTTTACGAATATCCTGCTGCGCGACAACCCCGACGTGCTCTACAAATACCAGAACCACTTCAAGTTCATCCTCGTCGACGAGTACCAGGACACCAACTACGCCCAGTACCTCATCGTGAAACGCATCGCCGCACTGTTTGAGAACATCTGCGTGGTGGGCGACGACGCCCAGAGCATCTACGCCTTCCGCGGCGCCAACATCCAGAACATCCTCAACTTCAAGAACGACTACCCCGACTATAAACTCATCCGACTGGAGCAGAACTACCGTTCCACCCAAAACATCGTCAACGCCTCGAACGCCGTCATCGCCCACAACAAGGACCAGATCAAGAAAAAGGTGTGGAGCGACAAGGAGAAAGGCGAACTCATCGGCCTCATCCACGCCAACACCGACACCGAAGAAGGCACCATGGTGGCCAACAGCATCTTCCATTACAAGATGAACCGCCACCTGCCCAACAAGAGCTTCGCCATCCTCTACCGCACGAACGCCCAGAGCCGTTCGATGGAAGAGGCGCTGCGCAAGCAGAACATACCTTATAAGATATACGGCGGCCTGTCGTTCTACGACCGCAAGGAAATCAAGGACCTGCTGGCCTACTTCCGCGTCGTCATCAACCCCGAGGACGAGCAAGCGCTGCTCCGCATCATCAACTACCCCGCCCGTGGCATCGGCAAAACCAGCATCGAACGCATGATGGTCACCGCCAACGAGCAACGCACGAGCATATGGAAATGCATGGAAAACAATGTGTTTCCGCAAGACTTCAACATGGGCACCATCAACCGTTTCCGTGACTTCATGGTGATGATGAAGAGCTTCCAGACGCTGCAAGAGAAGATGAACGCCTTTGAGCTGGCCAAGCACATCACCAACACCATCGGCCTCATCAAGGTGTTGAAAGAAGACGATAGCCCCGAGGGCGTGTCGAGGGTCGAGAACGTGGAGGAACTGCTCAACGCCATCATGGAGTTCAGCGATAGGCAGGTGGACGAGACCACTGGCGAGACCGCCCGCGTCGACCTGGTGCAGTTCATGGAAGACGTGGCCCTGCTCACCGACCATGAGATGAAGAAAGACGACCCCGACGAGGACTACGTCAGCCTAATGACCATACACTCGGCCAAGGGCTTGGAGTTCCCTTATGTGTATGTCGTGGGTATGGAAGAGAACCTCTTCCCCGGCATCCTCAGCCTCAGCACACGCGAAGAACTGGAAGAGGAGCGCCGTCTGTTCTACGTGGCCATCACCCGCGCCATGACCAAGCTCACCTTGAGTTATGCCGAGCAGCGCTACCGCTACGGCAACCTCACCCTCAGCGAACGTTCACGCTTCGTCGACGAGATCGACCCCACCCTCATCGAACAGACGCAAAAAGCCTCCTTCAGGGGCACGAGCACTATCGGCGGCAGCAGAATCTTTGGTCGCCGCATCAGCGAGCCCGAGCAGCACGGCTTCCGCAAAATCGAGGACAAGCCTTCAACGAGACCCGCCGCCAGCGAGACACCTATCCCGCAGAACCTTGAGCCTTCCAACCCCGACCTCTTGCAGGAAGGCATGAGGGTGATGCACGCCAAATTCGGTGCAGGCACCGTCCTCAGCATCGACGGCGCAGGGGCAAACAAGAAGGCCTCAGTGCACTTCGACCACGCCGGAGTGAAGATGCTGATGCTGAAGTTCGCGCGGTTGGCGATAATCAAATAAAAATCCCTATCTTTGCGGCAAATTTAGATTACCATGGACAGAACAGGACTAACCTACAATACAGAGAAAGAACAAATCGTCATCTCGGAATATGGCCGTTGCATCCAAGAGATGATCAAGAAATTGCCTGAAATCGAAGACCGCGAGCAGCGCACCGAAGCCGCACGCTACATCATCAGTGTCATGGTGCAGATGAATCCCGGCATCAAGCAGTCGAGTGACTACGAACACAAGCTCTGGGACCATCTCTACATGATCTCGGGCTACAACCTCGACCTCGACAGCCCCTACGCGCCTCCGACTCCTGCCGAACAGCAGAGCAAGCCACAGCATATCGGCTACCAGAACAACGACATCAAATACGGTCACTACGGCCAATACCTCATCAAGATGATTGAGGCCGCCTCGCAGGAAGAGAACGACGAAGTGCGCGAGGCCCTCGCCTACTCGCTGGCTGGACAGATGAAACGTAACTACATGGAGTGGAACAAGAGCGTCGTCAACGACCAAGTCATCATCGACGACCTGAGAAACCTCAGCGGCGGTCGTCTGGTCATCGCCGACGAGTCGAAACTGAACGGTAGCAACGAACAATCTGGCAAAGGCCAGCAGCAGCCCAAACAGCAGCAGCAAGGCAAGAAGAAAAAGAAGAAAGTGCCAAACCTGAAGGCCAATATGAATAATCCGAACAATCCCGCTTACAAGAAACGTATGCAGGAATTAGGAAAAATGTAAGGTTATGGCATCTTTGAAAATACACGGCGGCCACAGGCTGCAAGGCGAAATCATCCCGCAAGGCGCGAAAAACGAGGCCATGCAGATCCTTTGTGCCTGCCTGCTCACCGACGAGAAAGTCACCATACATAACCTGCCCGACATCCTTGACATCAACAACCTGATTGCCCTGCTCGAAGGCATGGGCGTCAGCGTGGAGCGTCCCACCAGGCACGACATCACCTTGCAGGCCAAGAGTCTCAACTTCGACTATTTCAAAGGCACCGACTACCAAAACACAGCCTCGAAGCTGCGTGGCAGCGTGATGATGACGGGCCCGATGCTAGGCCGCTTCGGCAAGGCCTACATGCCCAAGCCCGGTGGCGACAAGATCGGTCGCCGCAGGCTCGACACGCACGTCATCGGTCTCCAAAAACTCGGCGCCATCTTCGACTTCGACAGCAATCAAGTCGGAGTGCAACAAGGCGGACTGAAAGGCTGTTACATGCTTTTGGACGAGGCCTCCGTCACCGGCACGGCCAACATCGTCATGGCTGCAGTGATGGCACAAGGCACCACCACCATCTTCAACGCCGCCTGCGAGCCTTACCTCGTGCAGCTCTGCACCATGCTCAACAACATGGGTGCCGACATCCGTGGCGTAGGTTCCAACCTTTTGACCATCAACGGCGTGACCCATCTACACGGCACCGAGCACACCCTGCTTGCCGACATGATTGAAGTAGGTTCTTTCATCGGCTTGGCCGCCATGACGGGCAGCGAGCTGACCATCAAGAATGCGGGCATCGCGCAGTTAGGCATGATCCCTGACGTATTCCGCAAGCTCGGCATACAGATGGAATACCATGGCGACGACATCTACATCCCCGCGCAGGAACATTACGAGGTGCAAACCTTCATGGACGGCGGCATCCTCTCCATCGCCGACGCACCGTGGCCCGGCTTCACGCCCGACCTCATCAGTATCGTGCTCGTGGTGGCCACGCAAGCCAAAGGCACCGTACTCATCCACCAGAAGATGTTTGAGAGCCGCCTGTTCTTCGTCGACAAGCTCATCGACATGGGTGCACAGATCATCCTCTGCGACCCGCACCGCGCCAACGTCATCGGTCTCGACCACCATCACGCCCTTCGTGGCATCCGCATGGCCTCGCCCGACATCCGCGCCGGCGTCGCCCTGCTCATCGCCGCCCTCTCGGCCAAAGGCGACAGCATCATCGAAAACAGCGACCAGATCGAACGCGGCTACCAATATATCGACAAGCGCATCAACAAGCTCAGCCTTGACGGCACCGAACTCATCGAGCGCATGTAAGCCTTCCCCTTTCCTGCCATTTTGTCAAAATCCATGCTTTGGCAAAGGATTTGATGCTTCGTGCGGCTAAAATGACAAAAAAAGTAAAAACACATATATCATGAAAGAAAACGAAAACGTTAACAATCAATACGATGTCTTGAAAGACACCGTCAATCCAGACTTGGAAGAAAACCAAGAAACTGTGGAGCCGCAGACCGAAAAAACGCAAGCGGCAGAAGAAAAGGAAACCGAGGCTGACAGCAAGGCGGACAAAAAGTCAAAGCGCTTCAAGCTTCGTCATGCACAAGACAAAGCCTTGGAAGAGGCAAAGGGCAAATTCGCCGAGCTGAACGACAAACACATGCGTCTGCAAGCGGAGTTCGACAACTTCCGCAAACGTACCGCCAAGGAAAAACTCGACCTGACCGTCACAGCATCGGAGAACGTCATCAAGGACATCTTGCCCGTACTGGACGACTTCGAGCGTGCGCTGCAAAACATGGAAAAGAACGGCAACGAGGCTGACCTGCAAGGCGTCACCTTGATCTTCAATAAGCTGAAAGACACCTTGAAGAAGAAGGGATTGGAGGAAATCGAGGCCATGGATGCCGATTTCAACACCGACGAGCACGAGGCCCTCACGATGATTCCCGCCCCCGACGAAAGCAAGAAAGGCAAGGTCTTGGATGTCATCCAAAAGGGTTACAAATTGAATGGGAAAGTAATACGATTCGCACGTGTGGTTGTTGGTAATTAACTAGACGGCCCTTCGACAAGCTCAGGGACCTGTAAAAGACAAGGTCGTTGAGCCTGTCGAAACGCCGCCCAATTGAAAGGAATCAAACAATGGCAGATAAAAAAAGAGATTACTACGATGTGCTGGGGGTCAACAAGAACTCCACGCCCGACGAGATAAAGAGCGCCTACCGTAAGGCCGCCCTCAAATGGCACCCCGACAAGTGGGTGAACGGCACCGACGCCGAGAAGAAGACCGCCGAGGAGAACTTCAAGGAAGCCTCGGAGGCCTATTCCGTGTTGAGCGACGAGAACAAGAAGGCGCGTTACGACCGTTACGGCTTCGCCGGCATGGACGGCGGCTCGGCCAGCGGTGGCGCTGGCTTCGGTGGTTTTGGCGACTTCGACCTCAACGACATCCTGAACAGCGTGTTCGGTCGCGGCTTCGACTTCGGAGGCGGCGGCTTTAGCGGCTTCAGCGGTTTCGGCGGTGGTGGAAACCGTGGCGGCACCGTCAAGCAGCGTGGCTCCAACCTCCGCGTGAAGGTGAAACTCAACCTGCAGGAGATTGCCCACGGCACGAAAAAGAAAATCAAGGTCAGCAAGTTCGTGGCTTGCACGCATTGCCACGGCAGCGGCTCAGAGGACGGCTCCACCGAGACCTGTCCCACCTGCCACGGCCGCGGTCAGGTGGTGCAGACCGTCAACAGCTTTTTCGGACAGATGCAGACCGCCTCGGTGTGTCCCACCTGTGGCGGCCGTGGCACCGTCATCAAGAAGAAATGCACTCACTGTAGCGGCGAAGGCGTCGTGAAAGGTGAAGAGGTCATTGAAATCGACATCCCCGCCGGCGTCGGCGAAGGCATGCAACTCACCGTGCGCGGCAAAGGCAACGCCGGACCGCATAACGGCGTGAACGGCGACCTGCTCGTCCTCATCGAAGAAGAACCGCATCCCGACTTCGAGCGCGACGAGAGCACGTTGATCTACAACCTGTTCATCACCATCCCAGAGGCCATCCTCGGCACACAGGCCGAAGTGCCCACCGTCGACGGCAAGGTGAGGGTAAAGATCGCCCCTGGCACACAGAGCGGTAAGGTGCTGCGCCTGAGAGGCAAAGGTCTGCCCATAGTCAACGGTTACGGCAACGGCGACATGCTCGTCAACGTCAACGTGTGGATTCCGAAGAAATACAGCAAGAAAGACGAGGAGTTGCTGCAGCAACTCGCCCAGTCGGAGAACTTCAAGCCCAACCCCACACCCGAGGAGAAGAGCTTTTTCAGTAAGATTAAAGACTATTTTAACTAAATGAGTAAAATACAAGTCAACGAGGTCACGAAGAAATACGCCGACCACACCGCATTAGACCGTATGTGCATTGACATCCCAGAGCGTTGCATATACGGCCTTTTGGGTCCCAATGGCGCGGGCAAGACCACCCTCATCCGCATCCTCAACCAAATCACCGCCCCCGACAGCGGCGAGGTGCTCGTCAACGGCGAGAAGCTGTGTCAAAAACATATCGCCTGCATCGGCTACCTGCCCGAGGAACGCGGCCTATACAAGAAGATGAAAGTCGGCGAACAAGCCATCTATCTGGCCGAGCTGAAAGGCATCAAGAAAGCCGAGGCACAGAAAAGGCTGAAGGTATGGTTCGACAAGTTCGAGATCGGCGGTTGGTGGGACAAGAAAGTGGAAGAACTCTCAAAAGGCATGCAGCAGAAGATACAGTTCGTCACCACCATCATCCACGAGCCCGACATCCTCATCTTCGACGAGCCTTTCAGCGGCTTCGACCCCATCAACGCCAACCTCTTGAAGGGCGCCATTCTAGAGCTGCGCGACAAAGGCGCCACCATCCTGCTCTCCACGCATAACATGGCCTCTGTGGAGGAGCTGTGCGACAGCATCACCCTTATCAACAACGGCAAGAGCATCCTGCAAGGACGCGTCGGCGACATCAAACGGCAACACGACACGCACAAGCGCGAAATCATCATCCGCACCGACGACATCCAACCCATTTTCGCCTTGGGCGACACCTATAATAATATAAAGGTGGAACCCTCCGACATCCACGACGAGGTCAAACTGACCACCTACAGCGAGTCGCCCAATGAACTACTCAGCCAGCTGATGCAAATCGGCGAGCTTGTCTCCTACAAAGAGGTGCTGCCCTCGATGAACGACATCTTTATCCAAGAAGTGCAATCCCAAAACCAAGTGTCATGAACAAGATCGGACTCATCATCAAGCGCGAATACCTGACGCGTGTGCGTAAGCGCAGCTTCCTCATCCTGACCTTCCTTGGGCCTATCCTCATGGCGGCCATTTATATCATACCCATCATGCTCGCCCTCAACTCCAGCACCGACCACCTGCGTGTGGCCGTCGTCGATGAGAGCCGTTGGTTTGAGGAGCGCTTCACCAGCAACGAAAACCACACCTTCGTCACCATGCACGGCCAGCCTCTCGACTCGGTCAAGGAGATGGTGAAAACAGGCGTGTTCGACATGGCGCTCTACGTGCCGCCCACGCAACTCAGCCTCCCGTCGAATGCCGTCGTCTACAGCATCCGGCAGGTGCCGTTGGAAATGGAGACCTACATCAGCAGCGTGATGGAAAAGGAAATCGAAGCGCAAAAGCTGATGGCACAGGGCGTCGACCCAGCTGTCGTCAACGCGGTGAAGACTAACGTCAACCTGCAAGTGATGCGCATGGACGACAAAGGCAACGAGAAGGAGACCTTCACCGAGGTGCAGTTCATCCTCGGCATGGTCCTCGCCATGATGGTCTATTTCTTCATCATGTTCTTCGGCGGCCAGGTGATGCAGGGCGTGGCGGAAGAGAAAAACAACCGCATCATCGAGGTCATCATCAGCTCGGTGAAGCCCTTCCAACTGATGATGGGCAAAATCATCGGCGTGTCGCTGGTGGCCCTCACCCAGTTTGTGATGTGGATCCTACTAACGGGCGTGCTCTATGTAGGCTTCTCGGCCTTCATCGGCATCAGTAACCCAGAGCTGCTGTCGCAGGGCACTGTGATGGCACAGGAGATCACCTCCAACGACATCATGAGCAACGAAAGCGTGCAGAGCATCCTGCAAATCGTACACAGCATCGACTTCGGCACTATCATCGTCAGCTTCCTGATATTCTTTATCTTAGGTTATCTATTATATGCCACTTTATATGCCGCCGTCGGCTCGTTGGTCGACAACAACACCGACTCGCAACAGTTCACCTTGCCCATCACCGTGCCTTTGATGGTGGCTTTCATTTCCTCGTTCTACATCGTCAACAACCCCGACAATTCCTTGTCGGTATGGCTCTCGATGATTCCCTTCACCTCCCCCATCTCGATGATGGTGAGGGTGCCATTCGGGGTACCCATCTGGCAAATCATGCTCTCGGTCGTGCTTTTGGCCGGCACTTTCGTCTTGATGACTTGGCTGGCTGCAAAAATCTATCGCACAGGCATTTTGATGTACGGAAAAAAGCTCACTTACAAGGAAATTTTCAAGTGGTTGAAATATAAATAGAAATATTTCGTATTTTTGCAGGCTCGTAATTGAGTAAAAAGGATATTTTAGAAATTTAACAAATTAAAAGTCAAATAATTAAATCAGTTTTACAATGCAAAACAAAGGAGCAATCAGGACGATAGCCATTATCTTCGCGCTCATCTTTATCTACCAGCTTTCCTTCACCTTAGTGACCAAGCGTGTGGAAAACAAGGCAGTGAAGTACGCCGAAGCCGAGGCTACGAAACTGGCAAACGGAGACGAGTCACAGTTCAACCTCCTCAAGGACGAGAAGGAAACTTACTATTTGGACTCGATGAGCAACGTGAATGTGTATAACTTGCTGGTCAAGAAATACACCTATCGCGATGCTAAGGAAAGAGAAATCAACTTGGGTTTGGACTTGAAGGGCGGTATGAACGTTACCCTCGAAGTCTCGGTGAAAGACATCGTGAAGGCCTTGTCGGGCAATTCACAAGACCCCACCTTCTTGCAGGCTATGGACATCGCCACAAAAAGGCAGGAGAAGAGCGAAGGCGACTTCGTCACCCTGTTTGGCCAAGCTTTCGAAGAAGTTGATCCCAACGCCAGACTCGCTTCCATTTTCCTTTATGAATTCAAGGACAAAGGCATCACCGTCAACTCCAGCAACAGCGACGTGCTGAAGGTCTTGAAGGAAGAATGCGACGGAGCCGTCGACCGTTCATACCAGATCCTGGGCACTCGTATCGACCGTTTCGGCGTGGCTCAACCCAACATCCAGAAGATGGAGAACTCGGGCCGCATCCTCGTCGAACTGCCCGGTATCAAGGACCCGAAGCGTGTGCGTAAGCTCCTCCAAGGAACGGCACAACTCGAGTTCTGGGAGACCTACAACTTCTCCGAGATCCAGCAGTATCTCATGGACGCCAACACCAAGCTGGCCCAGACCCGCAAGGCCAAGAGCGCCCTGGAAGAGACCGAGACCGTTGCTGAGGACACCGAAATGCAAGAGGCCGACAGCACCATGATTGCCGAAGTCGAAGCCGACACCACCGCCATGGCCGCTGCCGACAGCACCGCCAATGACGACCTCCTCGGCCAACTCAACGAGAACACCGATGAGGAAGTGGTGGAAGAAGAGACCGAAGACCAGTTTGCTGAGAACAACCCGTTGTTCGCCAAGCTGATGGTCATGAACAGCAACTCGGCCCGCGTCGGTATGGCTCAGGTGAAGGACACCGCCGCCATCAACGAGATGCTGGCTGAGACCAGAAGCCTCTTCCCCCGCAACCTGAAGCTCGCTTGGACCGTGAAGCCCGAGTCGCTCACCGGTAACGACGGCGAAAAGGTCGAAGTGCTCGACCTCGTGGCTCTGAAGATGTCGCGCGACAACAAGTGCGCACTCGGTGGTGAAGTCATCACCGACGCCCGTCAGGACTACGGCCAAGGCAACCAGGTGGAGGTCACCATCCAGATGAACCCCGAAGGTGCCAAGGCTTGGAAGCGCCTCACCGGCGAGAACATCGGCAAGCAAATCGCCATCGTTCTTGACGACTACGTCTACAGCTATCCCGTCGTTAACGGCGAAATCCCGAACGGCCGTTCGTCCATCTCTGGTGGCGGCATGACCATCGAAGAAGCCCAAGACTTGGCCAACATCCTGAAGGCCGGTAAGCTGCCTGCTCCCGCCAGAATCCTGGAAGAGCAAGTCGTTGGTCCTTCGCTGGGTAAGGAAGCCGTGCAAAAAGGTATGTGGTCGATGGTGTTCGCCTTCATCCTCGTGCTGGTTTACATGGTGTTCTTCTACAAGAAGGCTGGTTTCGTGGCCGATATTGCCCTGCTCGTCAACGTGTTCTTCCTGTTTGGCGTGCTGGCCTGCCTCGGCTCCGTGCTGACGCTGCCTGGTATCGCAGGTATCGTGTTGACCTTGGGTATGGCCGTTGACTCGAACGTGATTATCTTCGAGCGTATCAAGGAAGAAATCAAGGCTGGCAAGGGCATCAAGACCGCCATCGCTGACGGTTACAAGAACGCTTACTCCGCCATCATCGACGGTAACGTCACCACCTTGATCACCGGTATCATCCTCATCGTCTTGGGTACGGGTCCTGTCCACAGCTTTGCTGTCACCCTCTGCATCGGTATCCTGACTTCGTTGTTCACCTCCATCTTCGTCTCGCGTTTGATCTTCGAACGCATGCTCGACAAGGAGAGAGAAATCAGCTTCAGCACCGAATGGACGCGCAACTTCTTGCAAGACAGACACTACAACTTCATCGACCTGCGCAAGACCTCGTTCATCATCTGCGGTATCTTCCTGGTGGTCAGTTTGGCCTCCCTCGGTATCCGTGGCTTGAACCTCGGTATTGACTTCAAGGGTGGTCGTAACTACGTCGTCCAATTTGACGATCCGAGCATCAAGGTCGAGCAAGTGCGTGAGGCCTTGGCCGAGTCGAAGGTTGTCGTCGACGCCGATGCCATCCACAGCGCCCTCGAGATGAGAGAAGACCAGGAGGTGAAACCTTGGTCGACGCCTGAAGTGAAGACCTATGGCACCAACGGTCAGGTGAAGATCACGACCAAGTTCTTGATTGACAACGACAGCCCCGCCGTCGACAGCGTCATCCAAGTCATCCTCTATGAAAACCTGATGGGTCTCTACAACAACGACCTGAGCATGAGCCAGTTCTCGTCGGAAGACGAGACCGTGGGCATCCTGAGCACCCAGAAAGTGGGCGCCACCATCGCCAGCGACGTCACGCGTAAGTCCATCTGGGCCATCATCGTGGCCTTGGCACTGATGTTCGTCTACATCGCCATCCGATTCAAGAAATGGCAGTATGGTGTGGCCTCCATCATGGCCTTGACACAAGACACCATCATCGTGTTGGGTATGTACTCGTTGTTCTACAACGTGTTGCCCTTCACCATGGAAGTCGACCAGAGCTTCATCGCCGCCGTGCTGACCGTCATCGGTTACTCCATCAACGCTACGGTGGTTATCTTCGACCGTATCCGTGAAAACGTCAACCTGCACCCGAAGACCTCGTGGAAGGACAACATGAACAACGCCGTCAACAGCACGCTGACCCGTTCGTTCAACACCTCAGGTTCTACCCTCGTCGTGTTGCTCGCCATCTTCATCTTCGGTGGCGACACCATCCGCGGCTTCATCTTCGCCCTGTTGGTTGGTGTGTTGGCCGGTACGTTCTCGTCCGTGTTCCTGTCGTCGCCGTTCTCCTACGTGCTGATGGGCGGCCACAAGAAGGACAAGCAACTCGCCGAAGAAGAAAAGAAGAAATGATTGAAACATCATTATTAACCTTCTAAACTGCTTGCAAAGAATCCCGCTGGTGACAGCGGGATTTTTTTGTGACAAAAACCGCTGCATTTCTCCAAATTGTTGTACCTTTGTCCGATAATATAAACGCCATTCCTGCGTTAAGAAGAAGAGAAATTACGTCTATGAAAAGATACATCCTTATCATTATGTCGGCGCTGTTCATCTTCATGAGCTCCGACCTCTATGCACAGAAAAGAAACCCCGCCAAAAACGCCGACCTGGCCTTTGGCCGCAAACAATACACCGAGGCCGCCGACCGCTACAAGAAAGCCTACCGTAAGGTGCGCCGCAACAAAGACGAGCGCAACCGCATCTGCTTCCAGATGGCGGAATGCTACCGCCTCATCGGCCTCACCAAACGCGCCGAGCCTTTTTACAAGCGCGTGGTGAAGAGCGAATACGCCAACACCCACCCCGAGGTATATCTCAACCTGGCCGAAACCTATAAGATCAACGAGAAGTTCAAAGAGGCCATTGAGATGTATGAAATTTATGCGCAGAAGGTGCCGGATGACCCACGAGGACGCCTTGGCGCAGAGACCACTGCCATGATTGCCGAGTGGAAAGAGAACCCCTCGAAATACCAACTCACACCGCTGAAGAAAGTCAACTCGACGAAAGACTCCGACTACGCCGCCACATGGCTTAACAACAACTACAACGAGATCATCTTCACCTCCACCCGCGACGCAGCCACCGGAAAGGAGAAAGACGGCATCACCGGACAGGAGTTCGCCGACTTCTTCACCTCGAAGCAAGACCGTAAGGGTGACTGGAGCACACCCGTGCTCGCCGACGAAAGCGAGAGCATCAACACCGTCGCCAGCGAAGGCACGCCCTTCATGAATGCTAGATACACGAAGCTTTACTTCACGCGCTGCCAAAACGGTGCGCACCGTAAGAACGGCTGCCAGATCATGGTGGCTGGCAAGAGCGGCGGCGCATTCTCACAGGCCGTCCCCGTGGAGATCGCCGGCGTCGACACCCTGGACATCGTAGGCCATCCCAGCCTCTCCAGCGACGAGCTCATCATGTACTTCGCCGCTGAACGCAAAGGCGGCTTCGGCGGCAACGATATCTGGGTGGCCATGCGCGACAACGCCAACGAATCGTTCAAGCACCCTTTTAACCTCGGCGAGAGAATCAATACCGCAGGCAACGAGGTGTTCCCCTTCCTGAGATACGACACCGTGCTGTATTTCGCCTCCGACGGCCATGGCGGCATGGGCGGACTCGATATCTTCGTCTCGTCCATGGACACCAGCGGGCAATGGGGCGAGCCGCGCAACCTGAAATACCCCATCAACTCGACGGGCGACGACTTTGCCATCGTCTTCCACCCTTCCGAGGAACGCGGCTTCGTGTCGTCGAACCGTGGTAACACCCGTGGCCTGGACAACATCTATTACTTTGAAGAGCCTCCTATCCTCTTCACCTTCTCGGGAACGGTGAAAGACGCCAAGACCAAGCAACTCGTGAGCGACGCCACCGTACGCCTGGTTGGCAGCGACGGCTCCAACATCTCGACGCGCACCAACGACAGGGGTTACTTCAACTTCAGCGAGAGCCAGATGAACAAAAACACGACCTATGACGTCACCATCGACAAGGAGAACTACTTCACCTTGGCCGTGCAGGAGACCACCGTGGGATTGGAGTTCAGCAAGGACATCGAAAAAGACTACGACATCGAGCCCATACCGCAAGAGCCTATCATGCTGCCCGACATCCTCTACGACCTGGGCAAATGGGACCTCAAGCCACAGTTTGAAGACTCGCTGCAAGGCCTCATCGAGACACTGCAAGTCAACCCAACCATCACCATCGAGTTGGCCTCACACACCGACGCCCGCGACACCGACGAGCACAACGACATCCTGTCACAGAAGCGTGCCCAAAGCGTCGTCGACTACCTCATCATCCGTGGCATCGACCCGCTGCGTCTGACCGCCAAGGGCTATGGTGAGCGTGTGCCGCGCACCATCCAGAACGACATGACCGTGAAGGGCTACACCTTCAAGGCGGGCACCGTGCTGACCGAGGACTTCATCAACAAGCTGCCCAACACCGAGGTGAAGGAAGCCGCCCACCAGATGAACCGCCGCACCGAGTTCCGCATCCTGAGCAAGGACTTCGTGCCGCGCACCAACATCAACGAGGAACAGACCGTCAACATCGCCATCAACCCACAGGAAGACGAGACCGTGACGTTCACCGTCGACAGGAAAGGCTACTTCAGCTTCGTCGCCAACATTGATGGCTACAACGAGCCTGTCACCTACAGCCAGAACGCCGACTTCTGCGTCAGCGAGAGCTATGCCTTGGAGATGCTTAAGAATGGCCGTATCACCGCCGACAACTTCAAGGGCGACACGGAAAAGATCTTCACCACGGGCGGCATCGCCAACGACGCCATCTTCGTCATCAGAGAAGTGAGAATCGGCGGTCGATCGCTCTACAACGTGGAGTGCAAAGTCGTCAGCCGCATGATCGAACGCTGGGTGATTGGCCAGAAGAACATGAAGCAGCTCGGCAACTTCGAATTCGACACCAAGGAACAGAAACTGAAATTCAAATAATGGACAACCGCTATAGCCAACGTGGTGTCTCCGCCGAAAAGGAAGACATCCACAACGCCATCAAGAACCTCGACAAAGGGCTCTACCCCAACGCATTCTGCAAGATCATCCCCGACATCCTCGGTGGCGACCCGCTGTATTGCAACATCATGCATGCCGACGGCGCAGGGACGAAGTCCTCATTGGCCTACCTCTATTGGAAAGAGACCGGCGACATGAGTGTGTGGGAAGGCGTGGCGCAGGACGCCGTGGTGATGAACACCGACGACCTCATCTGCGTGGGCGCGACGGACAACATGCTGCTCTCGTCCACCATCGGGCGCAACAAGAGCCTCATCCCTGGCGAGGTCATCTCCGCCCTCATCAACGGCACGGAGCATTTCCTGGAGAAGCTGCGTAAGCTCGGCATCGGCATCTACCTCACCGGTGGCGAGACCGCCGACGTGGGCGACCTCGTGCGCACCGTCATCGTCGACAGCACCGTGACGACACGCATCCGCCGTGACGAAGTCATCGAGAACAACCTGCAACCTGGCGACGTCATCGTGGCCTTCGCCTCTTACGGACAAGCCACCTACGAGGACAGCTACAACGGCGGCATGGGCAGCAACGGCCTCACCTCGGCGCGTCATGACATGCTGAGCCATTATCTGGCTGAGAAATACGATGAGAGCTACGACCACAGTATCCCGAATGATTTGGTGTATTCCGGTCCCCACAAGCTGACCGACCCCACCGAGGTCCCAGGCGTGGATGTGGGCGAACTCATCCTCTCTCCCACCCGCACCTATGCCCCGCTGATGATCCCGATTCTGAAGGAGTTCCGCAAGCAGATCCACGGCGTCATCCATTGCAGCGGCGGCGCCCAGACCAAGGTGCTGCATTTCGTCGACAAGCTTCACATCGTGAAAGACAACATGCTGGCCCTACCCCCGCTCTTTCGTATGATTCAAGCGGCCTCAGGTACCGACTGGCACGAGATGTACAAGGTCTTCAACATGGGGCATCGCTTGGAAATCTACACCAACGAAAAGGCCGCCAACGAGATGATGGCCATTGCCAAGGAGTTCAATATTGACAGTCAAATCATTGGTCATGTGGAGGCATCGGAGACTAAGAGACTGACTATTAAAAGTGAGTTTGGAACGTTTGAGTATTAACCAATAACAAGCAGCTATGAAAAAGGCTGCTTTAACCAACAATCTCTTATTGACGAATTTTAGCAAAAACACCATTTTTCGTCAATAATTTTGTATTTTCGCGAAATGTTGAAGCATAAGTGCTGTACATTCGAGAGAGTTTCTGAATTATTAGAGAAACTCCCTGAAAGCGGAATATTGAAAGAAATTACCAACCCAGTTGAATGGCACAGGCAGCAACGAGACGAGTGGGACAATGATTTGGAAAGATTCTAAATTAGACTAATAATTCAAGCTACCCCTTTGATTTTCAGAAAAAGTTGTATTTTTGCAAACATGATTACGCTCTCGGCGACGTTTGTTCCGGTGGCATTTGCCAAATCTTGATAATGAACAAGCCTACCCGCGAGCTTATTTTTTAATTATGAAGAAAGACTCATCACACACATTACCCCCAACAAAAATCGCTATACTTATCGATGGCGGTTTTTTTCTGAAAAGATTTAATGCGCTGTATAACAAAGACAGAAGCTTGTCAGCAGAAGAAATTGCTGATTGTATGCATTCTATGGCTTTGCACATGGTTGGCAATAATACACTATACCGTATTTTCTATTACGATTGCATGCCATTGGGCAAGAAATTTCACAACCCAATCACGCATAAGTCTGTAGATTTCAGCAAATCAACAGAATACATTTTCAGATGCAAACTATTTGACGCATTGAGAAGGAAACGTAAAGTCGCATTACGACTCGGCACATTGAAAGACAAAGGAAACTGGATGCTCCACTCTGAAGTCACAAAAGAACTTTTATCAGGCAAAAAGAAACTCGAAGACTTGAAAGAAGACGATGTCTATATGGAAATCAGACAGAAAGGCATCGATATGAAAATAGGTGTTGACATTTCTTCTTTGGCGTTGAAGAAACTTGTTGATACAATAGTTTTGGTAGCTGGAGATGCAGATTTTGTTCCAGCCGCAAAATTGGCTAGAAGAGAAGGCATCGATTTCATATTGCATCCAATGTTTGCTCACATTGACCCTGATTTATTTGAACATATTGATGGACTGAGCAGTTATAAACCTACTCTTCCCACAAAAACGGATACCAGATAATTGGGTATATGGACATCACCGAGAAACTCGAAACGATAAAGCACCGCTGGGAGGAAATGGGCGAACAACTCGCCGACCCTGCCGTGGCTTCCGACATGAAGAAGTTCGTGAAGCTCAACAAGGACTATAAGGACTTGGAGCCAATAGTGATGGCCTTCAAGGAATACAAGACCTTGCAAGCCAACGTGGAGGAAGCCAAGGACATTCTGGCCACGGAGAAGGATGAGGAGATGCGCAAGATGGCCCAAGAGGAGCTGGACACTGCCCAAACACGGATTGAGCAGCTGGAGCAGGACATCCGCGTGATGATGATTCCCAAAGACCCACAGGATAGCAAAAACGCTATCATGGAGATCCGCGCGGGCACAGGCGGCGACGAGGCTTGCCTCTTCGCCGGTGACCTGTATCGTATGTACAGCAAGTTCTGCGAGAACCGTGGCTGGAGAGTCGAGGTAACCAGCGTCAGCGAAGGCGCCAGCGGCGGCTACAAGGAAATCGACTTCACCGTGACGGGCAACGGATGCTATGGCATCCTCAAGTTTGAGTCGGGCGTGCACCGCGTGCAACGTGTGCCCAAGACCGAGACCCAAGGCCGCATCCACACCTCCGCCGCATCGGTGGCCGTGCTGCCCGAAGCCGAGGAGTTCGATGTGGAGATCAACGAAGGCGAAATTAAATGGGACACCTTCCGCTCCAGTGGTGCAGGCGGTCAGAACGTGAACAAGGTGGAGTCGGGCGTGCGCCTGCGTTATATGTGGAAAAACCCCAACACGGGCGAGATGCAAGAGATCCTCATCGAGTGCACCGAGACCCGCGACCAACCCAAGAACCGTGAACGCGCCTTGGCACGCCTGCGCACGCGCATCTACGACATGGAGTACCAGAAATACATCAGCGACATCTCCGCCAAGCGCAAGACCATGGTCTCGACCGGCGACCGCTCAGCGAAAATCCGCACATACAACTACCCCCAAGGACGCGTCACCGACCACCGCGTGGAAGGCTTGACGGTCTATAACCTCGCCGCCGTCATGGATGGCGACTTGGAAGAAATCATCCACCGCTTGCAAATGGCGGAGAATGCAGAACGTTTGAAAGAAAACATTGAATCGTAATGAACCAAAACCTACAAAACTTACAAAACACAAAGGATGTGTTGGCGACTGGCACAACCGTGCCGTCGCCGGGAAGCAGCCGGTTGGCATGCTTCCCAAAACATTGAAAAAAGGTTTTGAGAGTTTTGCATGTTTTGTGACAAATAAAACAACACTATGAATAAACACCAATTATTTGAGCAAATCAAGAAAAAGCAGTCATTCCTCTGCGTTGGCCTCGACACCGACATCAACAAGATTCCACAAGAATTGATGGCTTTTGAAGACCCTGTTTTTGAATTCAACAAACAAATCATCAACCACACTGCGCCGTATGCCGTGGCCTACAAGCCCAACACGGCTTTCTACGAAGTCTATGGGCACAAAGGCTGGCAGAGTTTGGAGCGCACCATCCAATACCTCAAAAACAATTATCCCGACATCTTCATCATCGCCGACGCCAAGCGCGGCGACATCGGCAACACCTCGGCCAACTACGCCAAGGCTTTCTTCAACACCTTAAAGGCCGACGCCTTGACCGTGGCGCCTTACATGGGCAAGGACTCGGTGGAGCCTTTCCTCAACTTCGAGGACAAATGGGTGGTCCTCTTGGCCTTGACCTCCAACAAAGGCTCGCAAGACTTCCAATACCTCAGCGTAGGCAAACGCATGCTACACCAGCAGGTGCTGCAGACGGCCACCACCTGGGCCACCCCAGAGCAGATGATGTTTGTGGTGGGTGCCACGCATCCCGAGGAGCTGGGCGAGATCCGTAAGACGTTGCCCGACTATTTCTTCCTCGTGCCTGGCGTGGGTGCCCAAGGCGGCGATTTGCAGGCCGTAGCCCACAATGGCATGGGCAATGAATGTGGCCTGCTGGTCAACTCATCGAGAGGCATCATCTATGCCTCCAATGGTAGCGACTTCGCCGTCAGGGCTGGCGAGGAAGCGAAGAAGTTGCAGGAGCAGATGGCGGGACTGCTGAAGGAGAAGAAGCTAGTATAGATTGCTTCGCTTCGCTCGTAATGACGAAAAAAGCCGCTTCGATGAAGCGGTTTTTTTCGTTGAATCCAGTAACCTATCAGCGGGCCACAGTGAACGTGCGGTTCATGACCATGCCATCGGTGGTGACGACACGGAGGAAGTACATACCGCTGTTGAGGCGCTCCGTGCTGATTTGGGCGGCATCGCCGTTGACAGCCTGCACCATGATGCGCTGGCCGACAGTGTTGTATACCTCGATGCTTCTCATATCCTCGCCTTCAATGTTGAGCACACCCGAGGTAGGATTGGGATAGATTTGCAGTCTCTGCTCGGCTTGGTCTTCCACACCATCGTCCATGGCCTTGACTGAAACCAGGTGAGAGGCTTCGGCGCCGAAGTCGCCGTTGCTACTGCTTCCAAAGAGCGTACGGTTGTGGCTGTCCTTAACCATATAATAGCCATTGCCGCTGGTGCAGCAGATGCCGTCGCCCATCGCGTCACGGATGGTGAACCTCACGCATTCGTTGACGGGAACGACGATGTTCTCGACGTGGATCTGGGTGGCATTGCTACCGGCCAGAATCTGGTAAGGACCTCCCGAAGCCAACACCGTGCCGTCGGCAGTGGTAAACGACCATGTGGTATGATTGCCGTACTTGTCTTGCATCAGCATCAGCTTCAGTGTTTCCTCCTCGCCTTCCACCTCAAGGTCTACCCATTCGAGGCTATTGACGGTCTCCGTATAGGTATAAGAGCAGGATTGGCCGTTGGCTTGCGGAATCGAAATCGTCAAGTCGTTGACGCCAAAGGGAGCCGTCACGGGAATCGTGACCTTCTCTCTACCGAAGGGCAGCAGTTCGCCTTCCCAACTCTCAGTGTAGGTCTCGCCGCCGTAGGTCACGGCAACGTTCATCGAGTTGAGGTTGCCAGTACCTGCATTCTGGATATTGACCACCACGTTCTTCGACTGTGTGCATTCATACAGGCCTTCTATATCGACACCAGCGACGATAGGATAAATAGGCTCGTTGGAGCCTTGGAGATACTCGAGTTCGCAAGCATTCAGGATAGGACGGGTGGGCGTACCTTGATAGCGTTCAGAGACCCATGCCAAAAACGTGATTTGGTTGAGATCCACATCAACGCCATTGGGTGTGCCGATGCTCACCGGGATCTGGTATTCGTAGGTCTTGGTAATCAGCGTGCCCTGTGTGGTAGGCGAAATGGCATCGCCCCAAGTGGGAGTGATGATATCGCGGAGAACGTGCATGTGCACATACTGGTTGCCAATCATCTGGCCCGGATTCCACGTCGAACCGCCCGATTGCGATCCAAGGATGCTGTCCTGCAACATGGCAATGGTCAGGTAGTTTTCATTGACGCTGCTGCTACCGGTATAGTAAACCTCGATGGTAAAAGTAGCCAAGCGCGTAACGGGATTCACGATGACGGCGCCTGCCACGTTGCACTCGGCCGATTGGTTCAACTGCTGGTTGGTAAGCGACTCCCACGCGCTACGGCTTTGAGCTGTAGCGGTGCTGCGGTTGACCACACCCGCAGGATAGCCGTCGACGCTGAAGCCGTTGTCGATAGCCGTGCCGTCAGTGGTGTTAAAATTAGGATACGACGTCGCGGCATAACCGCCTGCATGGACGTTGATAGCCCAAAAACGGCCCGGGTTACTGGCCGAGATTTGGTTGGCGATGGCGTGGCCATCGGGGCAATATTGGCAGTTGCGGCCTGTGAACTCCTCAAGGATTACATTCCTTTTGGCAGGTGTCGTGGAGACATACACCTGGGCTTCCATGGAGAACGTGAAAGCCATTAAAGCCAAAATGGCAAGGGTAAGTTTTTTCATAGTGTCACTATTTGTTGATTATTATTGTTTTCCGCCACAAAAATACATATTAATCAAAAAAATGCGCCACTTTGTGACGCATTTTTTCATTCTTTTTCCGAAAGGCCTCGGATTAAATGCCTTCGATAACGGTGATCCAGCCGAATTCATCGGGCTCGGTGCCGTATTGGATGCCACGGAGCTTGTTGTAAAGCTTCTCACTCCACGGGCCGGGCTTGCCATCGCCAAACTTGTACGACTTGCCGTTTTCGGGGTCGTCGATACGCGAGATGGGGCTAATGACGGCAGCGGTGCCGCAAGCACCAGCCTCTTCGAAGGTAGCCAGTTCCTCTTCGGCGATGGGACGGCGTTCGACCTTCATGCCGAGAGTCTCAGCAATCTGCATCAAGCTCTTGTTGGTGATAGAAGGCAGGATGGAGCTGCTCTGAGGCGTGATGTAGGTATTGTCCTTGATACCGAAGAAGTTGGCAGCGCCAGCCTCGTCGATGTATTTCTTCTCCTTGGCGTCGAGATAGAACTCGCAGGCGTACTCACCACCGTGGCAGGCCTCGACGTGCGGACGCAACGAAGCGGCATAGTTGCCACCCACCTTATAGGTGCCGGTGCCCAGCGGGGCAGCGCGGTCGTACTTACGCGTGATGACGTAGGGGTTGGCCATGAAGCCGCCCTTGAAGTAAGGACCCACGGGCGTGGCGAAGACCAGGAACAGATACTCGTCAGCGGGTTTCACACCCACGCGGGCGCCCGTGCCGATGAGCAGCGGACGGAGATAGAGCGAAGCGCCCGTCTCGTAAGGCGGGATGAAGTCGGCGTTGAGGCGCACGACCTTCTCGATGGCGGCTTGGAACTTGTCCATCGGGAACTCAGCCATCATAATGCCACGGCTCGAGCTCTGCAAACGCTTGCAGTTCTCATCGAGGCGGAAGACGCGCACCTTGCCGTCCTTGCCGCGGAAAGCCTTCAGGCCTTCAAAAGCCTCCTGACCATAGTGCAGGCAGGTGGCGGCCATGTGGATGTTGATGGTGGTTTCAGAGGTCACTTCAAGTTCGCCCCACTGACCGTTGCGGAAATAGCAGCGGACGTTGTAATTCGTTGGATAATAACCGAATGTTAAATTTGCCCAATCGATGTTTTGCATGATAAATTATGTTTTTAGTTGATTGATTTCTGTCGTTTCCGAAAAGTCCACGAAATTACGAATTATTTCTTAATGTGCAACGCTTTTTCGGAGATTTTTAATTCTTTAATCCTAACGCTGTTTCAAGGTAATGAGTCTCAATGCCATATTGAGCCTTCAACGCCTTGATTTGCTGCAAGATTTTCGAGTCTTGCGGGTTTTTCGATGTTCTTCTTCCGACTAACAGCACATTCTTAGGCGTGTGCTCCATCTCGATAAACTCCATCACTTGGGTCTTATAGCCGAAATACTCGAGAATCAAGGCGCGGATGGTGTCGGTGAGCATCACGGCCTGGCGTTCTAGGAAAATGCCGTAGCGCGTGATGGCGTCGACCTTGCCCGAACGTTCCATTTCCTGCCGGATCTGCTTGTGACAGCATGGCGCGCAGACAATCAGCTCCGCTCCAGCCTTGATGCCAGAGGCGATGGCGTCGTCGGTGGCGGTGTTGCAAGCATGGAGGGCAATCAGCACATCCAACTTCTCGGGACGATACGCCTCGATGCTGCTCTCCACAAACTCCAAGCCCTTCAAGTTGTCCGCCTTGATGATCTCGTTGATTTTCAGCACCAAGTCGGGACGGATTTCCACACCTTTGATGTCGACATCCAAGTTCAGGCGTTGCGTCAGCAGCTCATGCAGGGCAAAGGTGAGATACCCCTTCCCTGCCCCATGTCGGCAATGTGGACAGTGCCTTCAAACTTCATCGGCTTGATGAGGCTCTCCACAATCTCGGCATATTTATAGATCTGCTTGAACTTGTGCTGCATGTCGGCAGTGATCTTGCCTTCACGTGTCGTCAGGCCCAGCTGGTACCACCAAGGATTCGCCGGGTTGATGAGACGGGCTTTCTGCTTGTCGTGCTCCAGGTTCTGCTCACGGCATTCCTGCACCTTCTTGGTCTGTAGCGTTGCCTTGCACTTACTCGAAACAAGCAAAGTGACATCCTCGTCCACGGTGAACAGCACGGCGTTCAGGAAACGGCAAGGCAGCATCTCCTTCAAGAGGTCAAGCATCTGCGCGGCATCGTAGTTTTTCACCTCGTCGCGACGCTCATAATGATAAGTGAAGGCGAACAGGCGTTTCTCCTTGATCAGCACGGGCTTGACATAGATATTGCGCAGCTCGTCGTGCTTCTGCACGGGCTTGCTCAGCGTCATCTTCACCAGCGTGCTTTGCTCGGCGGCTTCAGCGACACCGTTCAGGAATTTCTCGAGGTTATCGGGCATGGTTGGCTTTGCAAAGGTTTATTCCGGCAATGCCACGGCAGGCCAGCCATAGTCTTGCACCATCTTGGCAGGCAGGTTGTGCTTCTTCACGTAGTCGGCGACGCAATGCAGTATGACGTCATAGCGTTTCTCCTGATTGCTGTTGATTTCCCAGAAGGCATCGTATTTATCGCCGAAAATCCTCTTGGCGCTTTCCATGTTGCCGGCACCGTCTTCCACGGCTTCGAAGCTGGACACCTCATAGCCGTTTTCGGTCTTGGACAGATGCATCAGGCCGGGATGGTCGCCGCCAGAAACGGTCTTCAGCGTGTCGCCTGAAAGGTTATAGTTGAACACCCAGAAGTCGCCCCAAACGAGGACATCCTCCTTGTTGCCATCGTTCGTGCTCATGACAATCGGGCAAGGGATGCAATACTCGGCCTCGGCGTAGTTCTTGCCAATCACATTGACAAGGTAGTCGTTGACAGCAGCATCATACAACACCGCAGGTGGTACTTGAGGTGCAGCCTGCACTTCGGTTTGGGCATTTTGCTCATCATTGTTTTCTTTGGCGTTCTTGTTTCCACAAGCCACTAAGCAAGCGCCGCAGACAAGGATGGCGGCCAGCATCCATGATTTCTTGAGGTTTTTCATTATTACGGATTTTTGATGATTTATGGCGCAAAAGTACAAATTATTATAATATAGACCAAGCAAAGAGCATGTCGCAATTGCTGAGTTTTTGTTTTTTTTCAAAGAATCTTGTTTTTCTCGAATTTTTCCTATTTTTGTTGCGATTTAACAACACAACAACCATTTAAACATCAACAACTATGAAGAAAACTCTGATGATTGCCCTCGCGGGCATGATGTTGTTCGCCTTCACGCAGTGTGGCGGCAGCAGCAAAGAATCCAAGGAATTCCAAGACTCAAAGGAAATGTCTGAACAATTCGAAAAGGCTATCCACGATGCCCAGACCTGTGACGAGCTTCAAAATTCCGTCCTTGAAATTTTGTTTGGCGGTATGGCCAAGGGAGAATATGTCGAAGAGGACAAGATGACTGAGGCCGAACAAGCCGAGATGGAAAAAATCGGCGAGAAGCTTGAGAAGCTCATGGAAGCTAAAGTTGCCGAACTGGGCTGCGAAGACGAAGAAAGCGAGGAACCTGTTGAAGAGACGACTGAGGAAACGACCGAGGAAACGACCGAAGAAACAACTGAAGAAACCGAAGAAGTCCAATAAGCCAGTCTCCATCAAAATGCACACGGCCAGTCACACTTCGTGGCTGGCTTTTTTTTGCCAAAATGTCAGTTTCTCAAGTGGCACACAATTTGACCAACATCCCTCGTCAATCTTGAAATCATTAAAAGCACAACAATATGACAACCGGTAACATTGGAGTTAAGACAGAAAACATTTTCCCTGTCATCAAGAAGTTCTTGTATTCGGACCAGGAAATCTTCCTGCGCGAAATCATCAGTAACGCTGTGGACGCCACACAGAAATTGAAAGCCTTGGCCGCCTCAGGCGAGTTCAAGGGCGAGCTGGGCGACCTCACCATCAAGGTGGAAGTCGACAAGAAGAAAAAGACCCTCACCGTGCGCGACCGCGGCATCGGCATGAACGCCGAAGAGGTCGACAAATACATCAACCAAATCGCCTTCTCGGGCGCCGAGGAGTTCATCGCCAAGTTCAAGACCCAAAGCGAAGCCGAAGCCGCCAACATCATCGGACATTTTGGTTTGGGTTTCTACTCCGCCTTCATGGTCTCCTCGAAGGTGTCGCTCATCTCGAAGTCGTGCAAGGAAGAAGGCCCGAACGGCGTCATCTGGGAATGCGACGGCAGCCCCGAGTACACCATGAACGAGATCCCGAAGGGCGACCGCGGCACCGATGTCATCCTTTACATCGCTGACGACTCCTCCGAGTTCCTCGAAGAAGGACGCATTCGTGAGCTGCTCAACAAATACTGCAAGTTCTTGCCCATCCCGATTCAGTTCGGCACCCGCAAGGTTCAGGAGGAAATCGAGGGCGAGACCGACGAGAACGGCAAGCCCAAGACCAAAGAAGTGGAGAAGCCTTGGATCATCAACGACGTGGCGCCGTTGTGGAAGAAAGCCCCGACCGACATCAAGGACGAGGAATACAACGAGTTCTACCACGTGCTCTACCCGATGAACTTCGGCGAGCCGCTGTTCCACATCCACCTCAACGTGGACTACCCCTTCAACCTCACGGGCATCCTCTATTTCCCAAAAGTGAAGAACCGCTACGAGTTCCAGCGCAACAAAATCCAACTCTACTGCAACGAGGTCTTCGTCACCGACTCGGTGGAAGGTATCCTACCCGAGTTCCTCTCGCTGCTGCACGGCGTCATCGACTCGCCCGACATCCCGCTGAACGTCAGCCGCTCGTTCCTGCAAAGCGACCAGAACGTGAAGAAAATCTCGACCTACATCACCAAGAAGGTGGCCGAGAAATTGGAAGAGCTCTTCAAGAAAGACCGCGAGGCTTACGAGAAGAACTGGGACGACATCCGCGTGTTCATCGAATACGGCATGATGAGTGACCCGAAGTTCTACGAGCGCGCCGAGAAGTTCTTCCTCTTCAAGGACACTGACGACAAATACTACACCATTGAAGAGTACAAGGCACTCATCAAGGAGCAGCAGACCAACAAGGACAAGTTCCTCGTCTACCTATACGCCACCGACAAGGACGACCAGTACACCAACATCGAGAACGCCAAGACAAAAGGTTACAATGTGTTGATGATGGACGGCATCCTGGACGCCCACTTCATCAGCGCCTATGAGCAGAAGGAAAGCGAGAAAGGCGAAGACTGCCGCACCATGTTCGCCCGCGTCGACTCCAACACCATCGACAAGCTCATCGTGAAGGACGGCAAGGAAGCCGCCTCGGGCCTCGACGACAAGCAGAAGGAGACCGTGAAGGCCGCCTTCGAGAAGGTCATCGACATGGTGAAGTTCAACGTGGAGTTCAGCAACGAAGGCGCGGAGGCAGCCCCCGTGGAGGTCACCCAAAACGAATGGATGCGTCGTATGAAGGAGATGGAGCAGATGGGCGGCAGCCCCATGTCGTTCTACGGCTCCATGCCCGACAGCTACACGCTGATGCTCAACACGAATAGCCCCGTCATCACTGGCCTGCTCGACAAAGACGAAACTGAGCAGGAAGCCACGATTCGTCAGATTTACGACCTCGCCTTACTCTCGAAGAACTTGTTGAAGGGCAAGGATTTGAGTGAGTTCGTAAAGAGGAATATGGAGAAGCTGTGATTAAGAATTAGCGAATTTAAGAAACTGAAATCCCCGCAACTCCAAATAGCGTTGCGGGGATTTATTATTATTCCCTATCTTCAATTAGTGTTTAAATATACTATTTTTGATATAAATTTAGTATTTACAAACATTATTTTCTTGTGTTTTTAGTGTTTAAAAATACTATTTTTTGCAAAATACTTGTGTTTTGAAATATTATTCGTATCTTTGCGGGCAAAATACGACTACCATGAACTCAATAGAATACTTGCAAAAAGTCTTGGACAGGAAGCTTCAAGCCACTTCTACCGACTTCAAGCGATACCTATTCGAGAAAATCGACTGGAGAGACAGACTTATCGGCATCAAAGGCCCGAAAGGCACGGGCAAATCCACGCTGATGCTCCAGCACATTAAGGAAGCCTTTCCAGACACATCAGAAGTGCTTTATGCCTCGTTGGACGACCTTTGGTTTGCGACACACGCCTTTGCGGATGTCGTGGAGGACTACTATGCCTATGGCGGACGGTATCTTTTCCTTGATGAGATTCATTATTTGGACTCGTGGCAGACTGTTTTGAAGAACCTCAACGACAACTACCCCGGACTTTACGTTGCCTACACCGGCTCGTCGATGCTCAAAATGGAAAAAGGCAAAGGCGACCTCTCAAGAAGGCTAATGGAATACACCCTGACAGGACTCTCGTTCCGAGAGTATCTAAAGTTTGAAGGCATCAAGGACATCCCCGTCATAGAGTTGAAGGACTTGCTGAAGAAGCACAGAAGCATCGCCATGGAAATCATCAGTGATGGCTTTAAGGTGCTGCCCGCATTCGTCCAATATCTGAAAATGGGTTATTATCCTTTCTACAAAGACGTTTATGAAGGATACGCCAACCGTTTGCAGAACGTGGTCAACCACATTTTGGAAAACGATTATGCAGTAATCGAGAACGTGGAGCAATCCACCATCAAGAAAGCAAAAAAAATGTTCATGATCTTAGCCGAGCAAGTGCCGCAGAAACCCAACATGTCGGAGCTTTACCGCGAGTTGGATACCGACCGCAACCAAGGGCTGAAGATGTTGTATGCCTTGGAAAATGCAGGGTTGTTGTCGTTACTCACCGATACACCAAGGAAACTATCCGACCTGTCGCGGCCCGAGAAGATCTACCTCAACAACACCAACCTCATGAACGCTTTCTCCATGCAGCCCAACATAGGTACGATGCGGGAGTTGTTCTTTCTGAACCAGTTGAGCCAGTCGCATCAAGTGACCTATCCTCCAAAAGGAGATTTCCTTGTGGATGGGAAGTACTTGTTTGAAGTCGGCGGGCGTAAGAAAAGCTTCGGCCAAATCAAGGACATCCCCAATAGCTATTTGGCCATCGACGAAACCGAAGTGGGCTATGGGAACAAGATACCCCTTTGGATGTTCGGGTTGCTGTATTAACGAGCGCAAACTGCCCTCACCACTTGTCCCCTGTTGCGGTCGCTGCTGCCGCAAAGATGGGCGCTGTCGGTATTGAAGTGGAAGCCCCAAGCACGGTACGGGAACTCTTTGTTGACCGAACTCGACCAATAGAGTCCCAGGTCGGCATTGAACTCCGTCCCCCACCAATAGCCTGCGGCCGGCAAAAAAAGGCTCTTGCCGTTCGTGGCGGTGAAAAGCCAACCCTTCACGCCGTTCTGGACCGTCCACGCGCCAGTCGTGTTGAGAAACAATTCCTCCCATTCCTCTATGGCAGGCATACGCCAGCCTGCGCCCCAGTGGGCAGTGGCAGCATCGTCGGCGGCTTCCAAAAGGGTCAATTCATCAACTAAGCCATCAAGTCCGTAAACCGAATCAGTGCAATATTTTGTCAGCTCGTAACGGTCATGGAAGAACCTGCCGTATTTGTAGCTTTTCCAATCATAAATCTCCTTGGGTTCACTCTCACCCCATGCGATATAGTCACCGATATCTTCAGGAGCACTAGCTCCTATATTGCAGGTGGCCCACAACACGCCACTGGGCAAACCCAGGTTGACATATTCATGGCCGTTGAGTTCGTTCCCATTGTCGCCACTATTCGGCTCGTCGGGTTTGTTGCAGCTTGCAGCAAAAACCAACAAAGTTAACAGGAATACTATGACCTTAAAAGTCTTACTCATAACCATCCTGCCGATTTCAACACATTTTAAAAGAAGCGGAAACTCACTCCTCCCATGACCACATGCATGCTTCGCTTCCACGACTCGTCGTAATTAGGCATGGCATTAGTACCATATACATAATTCGTATCGTATTTGACGACACGATAATTATAAGCCACAAAGAAATCAAATTGGCGGTAATGAAAGCCCACCATCGCTTCCCCATAGGGGCCTTGCATGGAACGTGTTGTGGTACCCACCAATTCCTCCTCTTCCCCAATCGGCTTAACCGTTGAGAACGCCTTTTTACCGCCCAAGATCCATCCGCCTTTGACACCAAGAAGAAATCCGCGCGACGAGTCACGCCCGATATAATGCCTCAGCTCCACAAAAAGCGGAAACGAGTACGATTTGTCCATGAGGTCGACACACTCGAAAGCGCCACCAATACCCAGCATGGTTTTATTCAACACTACACCGACGCCTAATCCCGCTCCGCCATAGAAAACCTGCGCGTCCTCACCTGTTACCTCACCTGCCCGCAAAAACGCTCGGCCTAGTTTGGCTTCCACCCATCCGTATTTGTCACGACCGGAAAACAACCCCCTTTTGGTTGACGATGGGTTTTCGGACGTTTGCGCAATGCTGGCAAACGAAAACAACATAGCAAAAAGAACGACAAATGCTTTTTTCATGAGAATTTGGTTTTATAATGAGGCAAATTTACGAAAAATATCAAAAACTTGCTTATTTTTGCAAAAAAGTAACATCATGTCGAACGCCATCACCATACTGAACCGCGAGGAAGACCGCCGCATCGTGGAGGCCATCAAGCAGGCGGAATGCAACACCTCGGGCGAGATCAAGGTGCACATCGAGAACCACTGTCGCGGCAACGTGGAAGAGCGCAGCCTCGTCGTCTTCAACCGCCTGAAACTCAACGAGACCCAACTTCGCAACGGCGTGCTTATCTACCTCGCTGTGAAAGACCGCAAGTTCGCTATCCTCGGCGACGAAGGCATCGACAAGGTCGTGGAAGACGGCTTCTGGAACGACGTAAAAGACCTGATGCTGAGTCACTTCAAGGAAGGACGCTTTGCCGAAGGTCTCGAGCAAGGCATCATGCGCTGCGGCGAGAAACTCAAGACCTACTTCCCCTACCAATCCGACGACATCAACGAAATACCAGACGAGATTTCCTATGAGAACAACTAAACGATATAACCTACTGCTCATCCTTCTGCTTGTGCTGTTTTTTGGCACAGGCTTGAAAGCGCAGTTGCCGAGTCCACCCTACCCACCTCGCCTCGTGAACGACTACACGGGCACCTTAAGTGCTTCGCAAATCAACACCTTGGAACATAAGCTGGTGGCTTACAACGACAGCACCTCGACCCAGATCCTCGTCCTGCTCGTCGACGACCTGCAAGGCTACAGCATAGAGCAATATGCCACAGAAATCGGCCACAGCTGGGGTGTAGGACAGAAAGACAAGGGCAACGGCCTGGTCATCCTCGTGAAGCCCAAGAAAGGGACTGAAAGAGGGCAAGCCAACATCAGTCCAGGCTACGGCATGGAGCAGTACGTCACCGACGCCACGGCCAAAACCATCATCGACAAGGAGATGATTCCGGCCTTCAAAGAAAACGACTACTACACCGGCATCGACAATGCCGTCAATGTCATCATGGGCCTCTGCTCGGGCAAGTTCACGCAAGACGAATACGCCGACCACGGCATACCTAGTTGGCTCACCCTGCTCTTTATCATCGCTATTATCATCATCTTCATCAAGTTCTCCAATGGCAGCGGCCAAAACTATTCAGGTGGTGGCTCACGCACCATCTGGATTCCCATGGGCGGCTTTGGAGGCGGTAGCTTCGGTGGTGGCGGTGGCTTCAGCGGAGGCGGTTTCGGTGGCTTCGGAGGTGGCGGCTTTGGCGGAGGCGGAGCCTCTGGGAGTTGGTAAAATTAGTTTAGTGTTTAGTGTTTAGTGTTTAGAGTTTAGAGAAAGAATATGGCAGAACCAATTATAGAAATCAAAAACGCATCGATTTTTCAGCGGGAGAACCTCGTGCTGAGTGATGTCAACCTGACCTTGCACAAGGGAGAATTCATCTACCTCATCGGTCGCACAGGAAGCGGTAAGTCCTCTTTGTTAAGGACGTTATACGGTGAGTTACCTGCCCGCGACGGCATCTTCCGCGTGGCCGGCTACGACCTCACCAAGCTCCGCAGGAAAGACATCCCTTATCTGCGCCGCAAGATCGGCATCGTGTTTCAGGACTTCCAGCTGCTCTTTGACCGCAGCGTGGAGAAAAACCTGGAGTTTGTGCTGGGCGCCACAGGCTGGACCGAGAAAGCCGAGATTTCGCGCCGCATCGACGAGGTGCTGGCCAAGGTGGGACTGGCTGACAAGCGCAAGAGCATGCCACATCAGATGTCGGGCGGCGAGCAACAAGGTGTCGCCATCGCCCGCGCCCTGCTCAACGAGCCCGATGTGATCCTCGCCGACGAGCCCACGGGCAACCTCGACCCCGACACGACCCTCGAAGTGATGAAGCTCCTGCGCCAGATCAGCGAGAACGGCACCGCCGTGCTGATGGCCACGCACAACTACACGCTCATGCAGAAATACCCGTCGCGCATCGCCAATTGTAAGAATGGGACGGTGGTTTGTTCGGATATGGAATAATTGACAATTGATAATTGATAATTGACAATTAGGAGTAAATGGCTCTGATGATTTTTTGAGCATTCGACTCGTTATCATAGAGTTGCCTCATTTGGGCGTCGCGTTCCTCGATGTCGTCGTCGGTGAAATCTTCTTCCATCAGGCGCTTGATTTCTGCGATCATCTGCTCGGGTTCATCGACCACCACACATAGGCTTTCTAAAGAAGTGCCCTTCACCATGTCGGAGTTGACCAAGCAGAAACGTCCGTTGTAAAGCGCATTCAGCAACTTCAGTTTCAATCCCGTGGGCTGGTTCGTTACCAAGATGTTCACCTGCGCTTGTCGCAAGAGGTCAATCATCTCGGCATCGTCGGGATTGGCGACCAACGTGACATTGCTGTATTTCTCTGCCAGCTTTTTCAACTTCCCGGTCGGATTCAAGCCCGACACAATACAGGCCATATCGAGTTCCGCAAACACATTTTCTATCAGCCACTTGGCGGCGTCATCGTTCTCACGGACAGAGAGGTTGCCATGATACAAGACGTATTCTCCCCTACCCGTCTCCGAGCACACCGAGTCGGCGGCATTGAAGCCTGGGACGAGCGTCACATTTGCGTAATGCTTGCTGAAATAATCCACATCCTGTTGCGAGATGGCGAAAATGCCGGTCGCCTTCTTCAGCACATGTTCATAACGTCTTAGTTTCCAAGCCTCTACATGGTAGAAAAACCGCTTCCAACCACATCGTTCGGTATCACCCAAGCCTTTATAGTAATCATGCTCCACGTTGTGGGCACGGACATAGATTTTCCTGTTTTTCAAGCGTTTGTCGAGAAGAACAGCAGTAGTATGCAAGCCTTCACAGAGGATGGGATAATCATCTTTCAACAGGTCTTGCACCAAGGCCTCGGAGCGACGCGTATTGACGATATACGGTGTGAGACTCATTTGTTTGGCAAACGAGGTGTCGCGCTTGTAGTACTTCACTTCATGGCAGCGTTTCAGAATCTCCTGCTCGCCGCGACCATACTCAAAACAATGCAGATGCACCTTGACGCCCGCCTCGATGAGTGCCTTCACACGGTAAAACACGTCGATGACCCCGCCGTAGTTGGCAGGATAAGGCACGTCGAAGGCGATGATGTGTAGGTGATAGTCGGTATCATTCATAATGTCTGTAGATTTCAAGCAGTTTCTGTTCCTCGTTCTCCCAGCACAAATCCCGTGCCGCGACAGACAAGTTGTGCTTCCATTGTTCCCTTCTCGCCTCATCCGACAAGGCCTCACGGATGGTGGCGGCAATGGTGGCAGGCTCGTGATTTTCGATGAACAAGCCTAGGTCGTATTGTCGGATGATCTTCTCTATCTCGGTGAGATGCGAGGCAACAATAGGCACGCCTGCCTGGATGAAGTCAAACAGCTTGTTGGGCAGGCTGAAACGGTAGTTGAGGTTGGTGTCCTTGTCGAGGCAGAAGCCCAACTCGGCGAGTTGCGTGCAGGCCATCATCTGCTGATACGGCATCCTCGGGAAGAAACGCACGCGGTCAGCGATGTTCAGGTCTTCAACCATCTGCTTCAGGACAGGCAACACGTCGCCGCCACCGATGATCATCAGGTAGCAGTCGTTGAGTTTTGCCATGGCCTGTACCAGTTCCTCCGCACCACGCTGAATGTTGATACCGGAGCCTTGTAAAACCATGAGATGTTTGTCGGTGGGCAATCCCAACTCGATTTTGTCGCCCTTCGGTGGCAAGGCCTTGCGTGGCGGGATATTGCGGATGACGTGCACCTTGACGCCATATTTCTCTCGGAACAAGTCGGCGATGCTGTCGCACACGGTAATCATCTCGTCCAACTTAGGTACCACGAAGCCTTCGATGCGTTTCCACACGCGCTGCACCTTAGGCCTGTTGACCAATTCAGGAGTCTCGGTGAAATACTCATGGCTATCGAAAACCATCTTGATGCCTTTCAGACGCGAGATGAAATAGTTGGGCAAGATGGTATCCAGGTCGTTGGACAAAAGCAAATTGGCGCGATGAAACAGCAGAAAGAAAAACAATCGGATGTTGTATTCGGCATAAAACAACGGCCCTTTCTCGAAGAGCAGCTTCATGCGGTGAGAGGCGTAGGGACGTTCGTCCATCGGCGGGCTCTTACGTTGTTTCCGTCCTACCAAAAGCACCTCGTAGCCAGCCTTTTGCAAGGCCAGGCACGACTTGTTGACCCTTTGGTCCGTGACCAAATCGTTAATCACCGATACGATGGCGCGTTTCATGGGACAAAGATACGAATGTTTTTGATGAAACGATGGTTTTTCACTTCTATTGTGTATTTTTGCAGCCATGAAAACCAACGTCAGCCTACGACCTTACAACAGCTTCGGTTTCGATGCCGTGGCCAGGTATTTCGTTGAGATCAACACGGCCTGCGAGCTGCAAACGCTCATCCAAGGTGGCGCATTGCAGCAGTACAAGGTATTGATTCTCAGCGGAGGGAACAATGTCTTGTTTCAAGACGAGGTGTTTGACGGTCTCGTGGTTTTCATCAATACCAAAGGCATAGAAATCATCAAGGAAGACGAGGACGAAGTCGTCGTCCGCGCCAAAGCCGGTGAGGACTGGCCCGACTTTGTGCGGTTCTGCGTCGGCAAGGGTTGGTATGGTGTGGAGAACCTCGCCCATATCCCCGGCAAGGTGGGTGCCGCACCCGTGCAGAACATCGGCGCCTACCGCATGGAGCTGAAAGACAGCTTCTTGCAATGCGATGCGACGGATCTAACCACGGGCGAGACTAAGGTCTTCACCAAAGAGGAATGTCGTTTCGGCTATCGCGAGAGCATCTTCAAAGGCGAGTTGAAAGGCCGATATGTCATCACCTCGGTGGACTTCATGCTGAAGAAATGCGCCCCGCTCCATCTTGAATATGGCAACATCAAAGCCTATCTGGAGCAAAACGGCATAGAAGACCCAACCTTGCAACAGCTTCATGACGCCATCTGCGCCATCCGCGACGCCAAGCTACCCGATGTGAAGCAAATCGGCAGTGCCGGCAGTTTCTTCAAGAATCCCGTCATTGACAAGGCGCAATTCGAGGCTTTGCAAAAGGATTATCCCGACATGCCACATTATGACGAACCTGACGGCAGGGTGAAAGTCCCGGCGGGATGGCTCATCGAGCAAGCCGGTTGGAAAGGCTGGCGCAACGAACATGTAGGCGTGTACGACAAGCAGGCGCTCGTCCTGGTGCATTATGGTGGCGGCAAAGGCAGTGAAATCGTGAAACTGGCCCACAGAATTCAGGATTCCGTGGAGACCAAGTTCGGGATCCGGATTAGTCCTGAGGTGAATTTTGTATAATTACATCTCAGCTATTAAATCAGGGAATTTCAGTATCCGTTCTGCGTTCGCCTTGTGTCATTATATTTCTAAAACTCTGCAAAAACAGTAATTTTTGGAAACAAAATAACAAAACAGCATGATTTTTCAACATTTTGGTCTCTACAATCACGTTTGTTTCATTCCTTAATACATGCCAGAGGGATAATCTTCACACCATCCGGACGAGTGTAGGCCATCTTGCCGCCCGTAATCACAATTAGCAGGTCAGGTTCGCGCAGGGACATTTGCTTCTCCTTTTTATTGTATTCGCGGATAAGACGTTTCAGTTCCAAAAGATGCGATGCGCCATCCTCAATCTCTTTACTACCCAACTTACATTCAATTAGTGCATAACGGCCATCACCAAGATGCAAGACAAGGTCGGATTCCAACCCATAACGGTCTCTATAATGTGAAATATGCGAGTCAAAATCAAGTGTATATGCCTTAAAGTCACGAATGCACATCTGCTCAAAGATGAAGCCAAAAGTCTTCAGTTGGCTCAGCAACGCCTCAGGGGTAAGGCCCAATGCCGCTACTGCAATGGACGGGTCGACAAAAGAGCGCTTCGGACCTGTGCGAATAGCGGTCTTGCTACGGATAGCTGGGCACCAAGCGTCAATGTCACAAACCACAAAGAGTTTCCGCAATGCTCTGACATAATCGTCAAATGTGGGCTCCGAACACGACACCTCGCCAGAGGCTGCAACGTCTGCAATCAGCGTGGACTTCTTCGACAATGTGGAGATGTTGCGCGCGTAAGCGCGTAGAATCATCCTTGTGAGCAGCTCATCGCGCGACACTCCGTCCACACGACTGATGTCATCTGAGCATACCGTCTTGACATAGTTACGCGCCACCAGAAGTTTTGCCTTGTCGCTTTTAATATTCACCGTTGCAGGCCATCCTCCACGGCATCCGCAAAAAACCAATTCTTCGACCGACATATCGGACTCAACGCCATCAATATCCAAGTCGGGATGATCGAACAGCTCCATCAATGAAATCTTGCCATTCGAGTCACCGGACTCCCACAAACTCATCGGCAACATGTTTAACTTGGAAATGCGGCCCGTGCCTGAATGATGAATCCGTGATTTGTCCACTGCATTCGAGCCTGTCAGGATGAACTGCCCTGGCTCAACCCTTTTGTCAACCATGGTTCGTACAGCATCCCACAACACGGGAGCATCCTGCCACTCGTCAATCAGACGTGGCGTAGCGCCATTCAACAAAAGGGAAGGTTTCGTTGCAGCGGTGGCGAGATACTCATCACGCATATCGGTGTCTTGCAGCTTAATGACACTCTTGGCCACCTGCTCGGCGGTAGTCGTCTTACCGCACCACTTTGGTCCTTCAATCAATACGGCGCCAAAAGCCTCAAGATGTTCACGAAGGACGGCATCAGCAGTTCGTTTCAAATAACCCATATTATATCGCTTTTGAATTATGCCGCAAAGTTACTAATAATAAATGAATTACCAAAATTATTTTTGCTTTTTGTGGTATTTTACTTTAGTTTTTTGTGGTATTTTACTTTTGCTTTTTGCGGTAAAACAACTAATCCAAATCCTCCAGAACCATCTCATGATAGTCGCGGATGGAGTCTTTGTTTAGGCTGGCATAACGGCGAATATCGCTTTTCAGCTTTCCGATTTCTTCCTGCAGGGCACATCGATAATGCTGGATTTCAAAGTATTATCTTCCTTGATAGTAGTCCGGCTCATCCAACATCCCAGTGACCTTGGCCTCCATGGCATCAATGCCACACCATCTTCCGGTGATTCCGTGCAGCATCTTTGCGAAAAGGGTTTTGGCATTTGTCTCTTCGTCGAGAACGTCTTTCAACTCTGCCCTTTGCCTATAAAACTCCGGCAAGGCCGCACGAATCTCATCTTGATGGTCGAGGATACTTTTGCAATCCTCATACAGTTTTACGAGCAGCTCCTTCGATAGTTTTTCGGCATGCTCATCCGTCAAGTCTATCATGGATGCATGAGCGGTTGAGATGTTAGGGAAAGGATTGGTCATGACAACCACCTTACTCCTCTCGCTATAGCTGCAGGACCCTTCCACCTGCTTTCCGTCACACGTCTCGGTTATTTTTATCGCTTTATTCATGGTGTCGTTATTAATCATCCCCTATCTCACAATGGATAAACTCTCTTTCGATTGACTTCTCGTATGACCTTTGGTATTGGATTTCTTTTCTCAACCGCCCAAACTTCTCCTGCAAGGCGTTGATCTGCTTGTTGACGGCCTTGATTTCGGCGGCATCGGTTAAGGTGGTTTTCTTTTGCTCTAGTTCCTTGATTTGAGACTTTAGGGATTGTAGTTTTTCTGAATCGGTCATATTATTGGATTTAAACAAGTTTCATAAGATGCCTATAAACCAATGATGAGCGCAACCGCTTTTCCGAAATCCATAGATAGCGGTAGTTCTTTGAAGTGTAATGATTGACAAAACCAATACCTTTATTGAACCGAAAGGCTTTCGTGTTGTCGATTTGGCACGCTGTTCTTACCTTGAAGCCTTGTTGCAACAATGTTTCTATTAGTAGGATATATGCACGATAGTTCAATAAAGCATGACCCTGTAGCCATCCGCCACCGTGCACAGACACTTTCTTTGTTTGCTTGTCTTCAACATATACATAGATGAACCCAAACGGAGCATTTGAAACAGAATTGTAGGCAACAAAGCATTGCCCACAATCCATGTTCATGAGATCCTCCAAATCTTCCACACTTGTCACATCGGAGAAAATGCGAAACCAATCCACTTCCTTGAAAAAGTTCATCAACGGCTCGTTGGTACGCCTTCTCCAATTGACACGACCATCGCTTGGTAAAGGGAAAGAGAAATCCACAAGTGCTACTTCAAAGACTTTCTATGAGCTTTTAGTTTGGCTATCTCTGCCTTTTTCTTTGCTATCATATCTTGATAATGGCCAGCAACCGTTTGCCAGCCAGCGTTCTTTCTGCTTTTTACATCAGCCAACTTTGCTTTCCATCCTTCTACGTCACCTTCAAGATAAGCGATTTGTTTATCACATTCTGCTTTTGTTTTTGGCATTCCCATGATTAATATGTTTTTTTGTTTTGCCTACTCTTTAATGGTTTTTCGGCATACTCCAATAAATCAATTATCTATTCACCTTATAACGCATATCCCATGTCCCATCTTTTTTGAAAACATGCTCGGTTTCGTCATATTCATCATCAAATTCCATGTCGTCATCATCATGTTCATCATCACCACGAAAAGCATCAATACTTCTTTTCACATGAACATATATTCTTTTTCCCCACCTTTTTATTGCCGAAAGAAACGGATCACGAAGATACTTCCCTATTAAAGGAACAATACCAAAATAGTATGCTGCCAAAACATAGAAAAGGAAACCACAATCAACTGCGATCGCAGCAACTCTCAATATTATTTGCAACACTATGGAAATGATTCGGAACACAATATTACCGCTCCAGGTAAAGAAATCGATTATTCCTTCACCTTGCCATATGATAATCCTTTCAAGCCGAGACATCCATTTCAAGGTAAAATCTCTTAATGGTCTTATTATTATGGCGATAGGTGCGAAGACAAATCCCAAAATGAATAAAAGGGATATTTCACAGAGTATTAACACAGGATAGAAAATAGTTTTTGCTATTCCAACAAGTACATATACAAATGTGTCCATAATGATTTGTTATTTTTTCTTTTTTATGAGTTTTTACTCCTTTTATTTCACCCAAACAACATACGGATGTTTTAAACGCAAAACGGCAACAATTCTTCGTTTGGATCTTTTCATTCCACCTTCCAATTTGGTTTCATTCTTCTTTGCAAACACATTGGTTTTTCCTTGCCTAAATCTTATCGCTTCCAAGGGATTATCAACTTCACAATAATAATTCAAGTCGATGGAATAATTCATATTGATTGGGGTTTCTTTATCCTCGAATAGTTCCATATCATCAAAACAATATGCAGTTGCGCCTTTCCCCAAATTACCAGTTACATGAGATATCCTATCATCAATACTTTTCCAATCTATCTTATCTTCAGAGTATTGAGTAGCGGGAACTGAAACTTTAGTATCTTCCACACTCTCCCCCTCTACTAAAACCATATAACCCAGTCCTCCATTCAGTTTATTCCTACTTTCCTCAATGAATTTTTCAAATATTCTTGACACCCAAAAGCTTTCTCCTGCTTTCTTGATATCATCATATTTCCGATGCAAAATATCGCTCTCACTTTCATTTGCATGCGGTCCCATAACGCTGATAAAAACATAATCAGCGTTTTGGGCTTCATTTAATAAATCTATCTTTTCCATCATAGTACTATTTATTGTTTAATAATCAGATTATTCTGTATTCTTCAAGTACAACCAACACGAATAGGACCAAGAAAAAGGCAACGATTCCGACAACAATCATCACTGTTTTCCTTCTTCGTTCATATTTGGACTTTTCAGCGGATTGTTTGACGGAAGCAAAGTATTTGTCATAAGGATACAATGCTTCTATCTTCGCCAAGCATTCATTGAGTTTTTGTCCATACACATCTCCAAATTCAACATCACTTATTCTACCAAGCATAGATGAAGTGAACTCAAACAAATCATTTTTGGTATTCGGAATGGGAAAATTCAAGATAGCCTGGCGTATTCTCAGCCGTGTATCTTCTGAGATTTCATACATTGTTCTTTCAATGGGAGTTTGTTCAAAAAATCTTTTCTTCCCTTTTTCGTTATCGTGAACTGTTTGTGCCGCCAAAAGCTTTCTTTCAGATCCCTCTTTCGATATTTCGTCAATGATTCTTGCAAGCTTGGCCATTGAAGAATTGGGATCCACCTCTGACAACTCATAACCGCAGTACGGACAAGTATTCAATAAAGACATAATTGACGCACCGCATTTGGGACAATTATATGTGCTATTCACTTCTCTCATCTTCTCTCCATTTAGACCGCAAAGAAACACACTTTCAAGCATTCTTTTCAGGTTCATGTTGGTTCATTTTCCCCCGTTCCTTGCCAGCACAAAAAAAAGCGTGATACTTTTGCATCCGCTTATCGAGGTGTTTGGCATACCTTCAGTACCGAATGGAAAAAGTTCACGCTATTTGCGTGACTTTAGCCATTTCCCTGTACTGAATCTCAAATCGCCAAACTTTCGATAAGTCAGGATATAGCTAATCGTTTGATTAAGTGATATATATTGCTTCTTATTGCGCCTTGCGGCGGGTTATTCCATAGGCATTTCGTTTAGTTTTACGGCTCCAAAATTAGGCATTTTTTGAAATAATTCAAACTAACGCCCGATTTTTAGAAAAAAACATCAGAGCCGTCTTCATATCTGTCATCACTTCCGAGAACCTGTCTTTAGATTGTCTGAGCAAACTTTCTGTATAATTTCGCATTTATTCCGCTACGAAACCACAAAAATGGATGTTCGTAGCGGAATAAACGCATTTTTATGCAAAAAAAAGCGGTGCCGTCTTTTTACTGACGACACCGCTTGCTTAAACGGTTATTTTATTCTATCAATTCAATAGTCATCGTCGTCATCGTGGTCTTTTACGGAAACATCAAAATAAATCTCCGACAAAGCTCCCTTCACTCCTGTAAGGGCATCATAATGAACTTGCCTGGATTTCTGGTTTTCTTCGTCCGAATTGAATCTATTATACGGATCAATGATTCTGACAGGGATTTCAAGGGGTTCCTTTTCACCCGGTTCAAGCTTTACAAGTTTCCTTGCAATGCCATCAATATCAGCAGTAAAGATTTTGTAACTGGTGCCTTCTGCACTTCCTGCAACTTCTGCCCATTTGATGTCGCTTGGTTTAAGTTTCATCGCTTCTTTGTTTCTCTTAAGCTCTAAAATCAGCGTCCCTTTCGCATCTTCAAGATGCTCTAATCCTTTTTCGGCCACATCGGTTTCCAACTTATAACTCATGACGGTGAAATAATCATCCAACTCGTCCAGCGTGATAGGAACTTGGCTTGATGATTTTCCGCCTCCACTTCCGCAGGAGACCAGTCCCATTGTGGCAACAGCAAACAATACAAATAACAGCTTTTTCATTTTCTTTTCCCTAATTCCGTGTCGGGCGCAACCTTTAAGTGATTAAATGAGTGTTAACGGCTGCAAAGAAAGATAATAAAAATGGGATTGGGTTGGTTCATGTTGGTTCATGTTTGCGCACTATCTAAAGACGCAGGAGAACCTATTCTAATAACCTTGTTTAGCTTGTATGACATCGTTTAGCATAAAAACCACCATGTTGTACTTATCGCCATACAAGTGTTCCCAAGCGGTGCGAAACTCGTCGGCGGTTTTTTCATCATCCAACAATGGTGATTGTATGTTCATCAAAAGCGACCTGCATGTTTTGCCTCTTTCAACTATGTCCATAGTCACTTCAATGGTGGGCCTGCCGTTTTCAATGTCTACGATGACAGGGTTATACATGCTGTCAATAATATGTTCCGCTCTGTCAAGCAGTTGCATGAATTCGTCAGAATAGCCGTTGGGATTGCGCTCCACGATGATGGTGTCAATCACATGCTGCACCTCCGTCCTGACGACTTCTTTAGGTTTCAGCCACAAAGAAGGCACAACCGCCAAAACCACACCAATTAGTATAGGTAGCACCCAAAGCCAGCGAGCATGCCGTTCAAAGGCTTTCTTCAACGCCTCGGCGTTGGCATAGCGACGGTTGCGGTCGGGACGGGAGCATTTGGCGGCAATATGGCGAAATCGGTGCGGGAATATCTCACGTAATTGCAAGCCGAACGCATAGATGTCGGCGCGACCGTCAATCTTCGTGTCGGACTGCCTTTGTTCGGGAGCCATGTATTTCATGGTGCCGGCGGGTTGCTTTAAGATGGCATAGTCGTCGGCATCGGATAGACCGAAGTCGATGATTTTCACATTGTTGCCGTTGCGGGCAACCAATATGTTGCTGGGCTTCAGGTCGCGGTGGATGATTTGCTTGCCGTGGATGTAGCACAAGGCTTCAACCAACTGCTCCACCACCTTTTTGCGGGCAGACGCAGAAGGCTTGGCTACAAGAAACTCGTCCAAAGTCACGCCGTCCACATACTCCATCACGATGCATGGGCCAACCTCGGGGTTCAGCTCCTTGGCGAGGATTTTCACGATGTTGGGATGGTCGAGTTGTATGCCAAGCTCAAACTCCTTCTTCAGCAACTCGATATAGGCCTGCTGGTCACGGCATTCGGGTTTCAAGCCTTTCAAGATAAACCACTTGCCTTGTCGCCGCACCTTCACCACCTGGTTGAAGCCACGCGACGACGAGGACTCGTAGACCGTCACGGCCTCCGTCTCAGTGATGAAACTACCGTCGATGATGCCCGAAGTGCTGTTATCGTCCATGGCCACATTTTTCGGCAAAAGTACAAATTGAAAACTGTTTGTAAACAATATGAACCAAAAAGAATAAACCTAATTCAAAAAAAAGTTCGTTTCTTTGTGTGTTTTATTGCGGGCATTTATACTTACGTTTATGCCGTCATGGCGGAGAAGCATCCGCCATCTCCTATGCGCGGAGGACGTTCCCAATACGCTAAGGAGATCGCGGATCAAGTCCGCGATGACGGTCGAGAGGAAGAACATCATTTATTATTACTAACACCAAATCTATGCAGAAAACCTGTCCTGAAATCTCCGAACTCAAGCAGCAAATCGAGGAAAGTGTCGGGCGCAAGATGAAGACCTCGAATGACTTCACCTTCCTCAGCGGCGCCATCTGGGAGCGGGTACACGAAAACATCAGCACCTCAACACTGAAACGTCTTTGGGGATACGTTGACGGTGCCGACGCTACGCGCAACAGCACACTTGAAATCCTGTCCAAATTCTTGGGGTTCAAAGACTGGGACGGCTTTCTGGAACACATTGGCCAAGACAACGGTTCCGACCCGGTGACCAAACAGCACATCAAAACTGAAGGCTTGTCGGTCGGCGACATTGTTTCCGTATCATGGAAGCCCAACCGCCACTGCGTTTTCCGTTACCTCGGCGACTATCAGTTCATCGTGGAGCAAGCCGAAAACTCCAAGCTGAAAACAGGCAACACCTTCCGCTGCGGACTGTTCATCCTTGGCGAACCTCTTTATCTGAATGACCTTGTGCAAGGCAACAATCCTCCTGTGGCCTTTGTGGTGGGCAACAAGGATGGATTGTGTGAATTGGAATTAAATCTATAGAGACGCAATGTAGAGACGCAAAATCTTGCGTCTCTACAACAATGCGCCTGTTAATTCAGAGGCATTGGCAAATCCGTGCCGCTCGCAGTATTCGTTGATACCCCATGCGACCTTTGCTGAAACGGCAGGATCGAGGAAATTGGCCGTGCCGATTTCGATGGCTGAGGCGCCGGCGAGCATGAACTCCACGGCATCGGTGGCATTAGAGATGCCGCCCAAGCCCACTACGGGAATCTTCACTGCCTTGGCCACCTGCCACACCATGCGCAGGGCCACGGGCTTCACGCAGGCACCCGACAGGCCGCCTGTGACAACAGACAACTTTGGTTTGCGCTTTTCCGCATCGATAGCCATGCCCATCAAGGTGTTGATGAGCGACACCGAGTCAGCACCAGCGGATTCGGCTGCCATGGCAATCTCAGCGATGTTGGTCACATTCGGCGACAGTTTGACCATAAGGTGCTTGTGATACACCTTGCGCACCTCGGAGACCACCTGAGCGATGCCTGTAGTGGTCACGCCGAAAGCCATCCCGCCTTGCTTCACGTTGGGGCAAGAGACATTCAGCTCGATGGCAGGGACCTTGTCCAAGGCATCCACCATCTCGGCGCCTTTCACATAGTCCTCTAAAGTGGAGCCAGAGAGGTTGAGCAGCACGTTGGTGTCAAAGTCCTTGATGCGGGGGTAAATGGTGTCGATGAAGTATTGTACGCCTTTGTTTTGCAGTCCCACGCAGTTGAGCATGCCCGAAGGCGTCTCGGCCATGCGCGGATAGGGGTTGCCCTCACGCGGGTTGAGCGTTGTGCCTTTCACGATGATGCCGCCCAGTTGGGACAAGTCCACAAAATCGGTATACTCCTCGCCGTAGCCGAAGGTACCCGACGCCGTCATCACGGGGTTGCGCAGCACCAAGCCGCGACCCAAGTCTATCGTCATGTTCACCATTTCAACCTCCTTGTGTTAAATACCGGTCCTTCCTTGCAGACGCACACATGGCCGTCGACGGTGTCCTCCACGCAGCAGAGACAGGCACCGAGGCCGCAGGCCATCAGGTTTTCCAATGACACCTCGCACCAGACGTCCTTTTCGGCAGCTAGTTTCGCCACGGCTTTCATCATCGGCTTGGGACCGCAGACATAGATTTTGTCGAAGATTTGCTTCTGCCAAACCGAGTGCATCGTCACAAATCCTTTTTCGCCGAGCGAGCCATCTTCGGTGGTCACGAAAGTCTCGCCAAGGCTTTGGTAATCGGCCAAACGCAGCAGATCCGATTGCGATTTTCCACCCAGAAGCAAAGTCGGGCGGACGCATTTCTCGTTCAGCACCTTGGCGAAATAATACAAGGGTGCAATGCCGATGCCGCCGCCGACAAGCAGGCACCTCTCCCCTCTCTCAGGAAGAGTGAAGCCATTGCCCAAAGGCAACACGATATTGATTCTATCGTCTGTCTCGGCAGCGGCTAGATGCCGTGTCCCCTCACCCACTTGCTGCACCAGAAGCGTAATCTCGTTCTGCTTGAAGTCCACGTCATGGATGGAGATGGGGCGGCGCAAGTAAGTGCTGGGCGAGCCGTCGACACGCACCTGGACGAACTGCCCAGGCACCATGTCAGGCAAAGCGCAATCTGCCTTCAGCCTCAGCAGCACCGAGCGGCCATAGTCCTGCTTCTCGACTAGTGTAAAGTCTGCAATTTGTTTCATACAACTCCTTTTACGAAGGAGATTGCGGGTCAAGCCCGCAATGACTCCTCGGATTCGGGGACAAATATACAAAAAAAGCTGCCGGAGCAGCTTCTTTTTAGTCATTTTCGGAAATCATTCCGCTTTCTCGGCGGGTTCCTCAGGCGTTTCATCCTTCTTCTCCTCTTCTTCGGTGAAGTCGAGCAAGCCCTTGTCGTTCAGCATCTGATACCAGGCGAAGACCTTCTTCATGTCGGAAGGATACACAGCCTCTTCGTCGTAGTCGGGCATGACGAGGGCGAACTTCTCGCGCAGCTCGTCATTGCTTGCCTTCTTGTAGTCGAAGTCGACCTTGTCGCCCATCTTGTCGTGGATCATCTTGAAGACTTCCTTCAGCGGGCGGTCTTCGTCCATGGAGAAGATGGAGATTTCCTCGAGCGAGCTCATGCGGTCGCGGGCGAAGGCGGGGATGCACTTACCGTCGACAACCGACTCAACAATCAGTCTTCCAACGGCTTGCGATTTCACTTGATAGAGTCCAGGTTTACCGGATATCGAAACGATTTTAGTCAGATCCATAATTCAGTGTTTTTAAAATGCGGTTGCAAAAATAGGTATTATTTTGAAAACTCGATTCAAAAAAGTAAAGCGGTCAATACTCCAGTCTGATTTCATCCACCCAGAGCACATTGTCCAGAGCCCCGACGAAAGCACCTTGGCTGCCTGAGGTGATGGCCAGAATGGCATGGGTGACAGGGCAGTCCGCATCAGCCCAGCCCTCTTCGAGGATGGGCTTTTTCTTGCCTTTCTTATTCAAGGCGTACATGGCTTTGTCGCCCGAAATCAAGTCCATATAAGGCTTGTAATCCTGTGACTTGGTGGCATCACCGTAGATGACGGGAACACGGAAATCTTTCATCCAGCCATCGGAGGTTTTGTCGACATGGTATATCGCCGTGCCGACACGCTTGGCGTGGATGTTGCCTTTCTCGTCCTCCCAACGGTATTGCAGGATAAAGAGAATCTCGGCAGGGTCGTAGCCATCGAACTCGATGTTGCGGAAGGTAGTACCCTTCACCAACTTGCCTGTATTCGGGATGATGGACTTATAGTTAAGCACCAATGCTTTAGGACGTTTGGTAAAAGGAATACCCCAGTCCATGTAAGCGTAAGGGTCGCTGACACCCGTGACAGGTTCCAGCATCTTGCCCCAATAGATGGAGCCGGCAGCCAGCACCCTGATGTTGATCATTCCGACCACCTTGCACGAGGCGTATTGTGTGGCGAGCTTGGCACAACGGCCCGTCGGGCCATAGTCAGGGCTGGCACTGGTGCTGGTTTTCGTCACGCCCATCACCTTGGCGTAGGCATTGGACGTAGCCCAGATCGTGTTCTTGTAGTCGTAGACCTCATTGCGGCGAATCGTGTCCGTGGGACCGACGACATACAAGGTCTTGGTCTTGCCGCCAACAACGGCAGACTCTTCAATATAACGCACAACCCATTGTTCGAAGTCGCCATAAGGCACCTTCTCGTAGCGTTGTGCAAAGGCCGTCAAACTGGCCAATAAAAACAATACCGTTACTTGTACTTTTGCCATAGCTTACTTACTAATCCATGAGGCAGGGCGGCAATCAAAGGCGGCAGATAGATGTTCATGAAGCCGGGCTTCACCACTCGTTTCTTCCGCATCATGCCTTTCAGGGCCTTCCTGACCAGCCATTGTGGTGTACCGATTACTCCAATTTTCACGCCAAACTTTAATAGGCTGGGTTTCAGTCTATAAAGCGGTGTTGCGATGGCGGCAGGGCAGACCGTGGTCGTGCCCACGCCATAAGGACGCGTCTCGAAATAGAGCGACTTGCCGAAGCTCTTCAGATAGGCTTTCGTGGCGGAATAGATAGTGATGCCGGGGCAAGGCAAGGTGGCCGCCATCGACGACATATTAATAATGTATCCGTAGCCGCGTTGTTTCATCTCTTCGCCAAACAAGAGGCACAGCCGCGTCGGGGTGAACATGTGCAGACGCATCATGGTCATGGCTTTGCCTTCGTTCTCACGGGTCAGTTCCTCGAAGAAAAACATGCCCGCATTGTTGATGAGGATGTCAATTTGCAGGTTCTCGGACTGGCAATAGGCAAGAAGCTCATCGGCTGCGGTCTCGGTGGCCAGATTCTGGTAATGCGGTATCACTTGGATGGACTTCCCTTGCTTCAGCTCCTCGGCGGCCTTCTTTAGTTCTTCCTCTTGGTTACTAACCAACAACAAGTTACATCCGATTTCAGACAGCTGACGGGCATATTCCAATCCCATGCCGGAACTACCGCCTGTAATCAATGCCCAGGGCTGATGTCCGTGCGATTCCTGAAACCTATTGAACCATTTTTTTGCGTTCATCCTTTCTTCTCCGCTTTTTTGATTTCTCTCTTAAGTTTCTTGGGAAGTTCCTCATCCAAACAGTTGTGGCACTTCATCTCCAAAGTGTACATACGTCCGATGCAGTAGTTGGAGTGTTTGCACTCGCTACGTGTCACCTCGCCGCTTTGCAGTTTGTTGATGAAGTCGGTGTCACGAATCAATGCGCGGGCCATCTGGAAGGCCACAAAGCCCGAATTGAGCACCTCTTCCATCTTCTCCTTCGAAATCATGCCACCTACGTAGATCAACGGCATCTTGAGGTTTTCGCGGAACACCTTGGCATCCTCGAGGAAGTAGCCTTCCTTGAAGGGCACCGTGGGGATGAGGATACGGCCGAAGAACTTCAGTCCCAGCTTGAGCCACCAGAACTTCTTCATGTCCATGTAATAGCCCAAGGTCTTGAGCGGCATGGCGCCACGCATCACATGCATCGGGGCCTTGCTGACGAAGCCGGCCGACAGCACGAGGGCGTGTACGCCGAGCTTTTCCAGTTCCTTGGCGACGATGATGCAGTCGTCACGGTCCATGCCACGCTTGAAGCCGTCAAACATGTTGGTCTTAACCACCACAGCCATGTCGTTGCCGGCAGCGCGCATCACCTCTTCGATGACGAGCTTCATGAAACGCATCCTATTGTCGAGCACGCCACCAAACTCATCGCGACGGCGGTTGGTGTAGGGCGACAGGAACTGGCTAATGAGGTAGCCGTGTCCAGCATGGATCTCCACGCAGTCGAAGCCAGCCTTACGGGCAAGGTCGACAGCCTTGCCGAAGTCAAGGACGAGAGAATAAATCTCCTCCTTCTTGAGTTTTCTGACAAACGTCGGCGAGTACATGTTGAAGCCGCCAGAGGCGCCCACGGGCGTGCAGTGGCAGGTGGCGCGGTGCGTCATGTTGCCGCAGTGTCCCAACTGGATGGAGGCCTTGGCGCCATAGCTGTGGATGGCGTCGGTGAGACGTTTCAGGTCTGGGACAATCTCCTCGCGCATCCAAAGCTGGCCGTCGAACGAAAGGCCCGACTGGTTGACGGCGGCATAGGCCACCGTGGTCATGCCGACGCCGCCTTTGGCGACCGCCGTATGATAGTTAAACAAATCGTCGGAAGGACGGTTGCCATAGGCCATATTCTCAAAGGCCGCGGAACGAATCACCCTGTTGCGCAAGGTGATAGGTCCAATCTGACAAGGGGTGAATATCGGTGAATTTTCCATAGTCAATAAATAAATGGTATGATTCTCTTAACTTTTTTAGTGTCCAGCTCATCGCCGAACTCCAGTTGGTATCTGTCGTAGATGCGTGCTGCACGCGGTCCCAGGTTGGCGAAGGTCCACAAGGCGAAGACAGCGCCTGCCCATGACCAAGTGAGGATAGCGAAACCGACCCATTCGATGAACTCGCCGAAGTAGTTGGCCGAAGTCACATAACGGAACATGCCGCCTTTGGGTAGATAGTGGTTGGTGTCGCCTTCCTTGCGCAAATTACGGATGATGTCGTCGGACTGGATGTTGACGAACATGCCGATGAGGAAGATCAGGAAGCCGGCGATGAAACGCGGGTCGGTGAGCCAGTCGGCAGGATAATAGTCGTCGGGCGAGATGTAGAAGATCCAGCCGCCTTGCATAAAGGCATTCAACAGGTTGAACGTCACGCCCATCACGATGATGGACAACGGCATCACGCTGTTGCCCCTCATGCGGAAGGGGAACACGAACGAGCGCTGGAAATAATGCAGTTCAAACAAGAACAGGAAGGCGAGCCTCACCATGTCGCTGCGACGGTCTGAGAAATACCATAGCAACAGCATGGCGAAGAATACGGGTGATTCCATCAGCACCCAACCCAGCTTGTTGTTAATCGCCGGGCCCCATTTCTTGTCATAGAATTTTCCATAGCCAGCGTCAACGAAATAGAGGCTGACAAACACCACGACGGCAACTACCGACATGATGATAAGAAAGATATTAAACGAATGTAGTGTCATTTTCTTATAAATAAGGTGGCAAAAATAGGGAAAAACCCATTAGGTTGGAGATTTTTTTCACTCAACAATCGGAAAGTTTCCATTATCTTTACACTTTAAACATTGTAAAAAGCAAGCAAAAATTCTCGTTGTTGTATTATGCTGGCTTGGGGAACAGGAGATAAACTTCATTTCTTCCCGAGTGTTTCAACACTATATTTCGGAAATTTTGTCAGTCAAAATCACCAAAATTTTAACAAAATCGGAAATTTTGTCATTAAAAATAGGGTTTTTGTCCCGTTTTTGGTGTTGGCAAAGAATTTGACAAAGAGGAGTCGTCAAACGAAATCAAAACAAACAATAAATCGAAGATTCAACGAAGTTAATTTAAAATAGGAGATCAAAACCATGTTAGTAACTAGAAGAAACCAAGACTTCATGCCTACCCTGTTCAATGAACTGATGAACTGGAACGACAACACCTTCTCAACCCCTCGCATGAACATCATGGAGACGAAGGACAACTACAAACTCGAACTCTGCATCCCTGGCCTCACCAAGGAAGACGTCAAGCTGAACATCGACGCCGAAGGCAACCTCGTCGTTGAAATGGTCAAGGAGACGAAGAAAGAGAACAAGGAAGAGATGCGCTACCTGCGCCACGAGTTCTCGGTAGAGCACTTCCGCCAGACCGTGATGCTGCCCGACGACATCCACAAGGAGCAGATCAGCGCCAAGGTCGAAAACGGCATCCTCGACATCGTCATCCCGAAGGTGACCGTCGAAGAGAAGAAACAAGCCATGCAGACCATCGAAGTGTGCTAAGGCTGTTGAAGACTCATGAAAAAAACGGGACGGAATTTTCCGCCCCGTTTTTTTTATTCGTACTTTTGCCGCAAATTTCGTCGCGTATGAGAAAAGCGTTACTTCTCTCCCTCTTATGCCTTTTCACCTTCTTGCAGGCCTTTCCGCAAGACAAGAAGCCCTTTGTCACTCTGGACGACCTCCACTTGAACGTCCGCGCCGACTTCACCGTCGACTATAACCTCGGGCACGACACCATTGAGCCCAGCACCGACCACGGTTTTGCAGGCAAATACTTAGTCGTTGCCTTGAACGGCACCATCGGCAAGAAGTTCAGCTACCATCTGCGCCAGCGTCTCAACGCCCCCAATGTCGGCTTCGCCAAGACCTTCTTCCAAGGCACCGACTGGGCTTACCTCAACTGGAACTTCACCGACTACCTCTTCCTCTCGGCAGGTAAGCAGGTCGTGGGCATCGGCGGCTGGGAATACGACACCAACCCCATCGACATCTACTACGGCACCGAGTTTTGGAACACCGTATGCTGCTATGCTGTAGGCGCATCCATCAACTACCACGACAAGTCGGGCAAAAACCACGTGCTCTTCCAGATGTGCAACTCGCCTTTCATCAACGAGGCCATGGAGAGCATCTACGCCTACAACGTGATGTGGTACGGCAACTACGGCATCTTCAAAACGGCTTACTCTGTCAACATGATCGAATACCAGCCCGGCAAATTCATCAACTACATCGCCTTGGGCAATAAACTGCAATTCAAGGGTGTGGAGATGTACCTCGACATCATCCATCGCGCTGCCATCGATGGGAGACCGTTCTTCGGACAGTACCTCACCGCCATCTATGGTATCGGTGTTGACATCGGACCAAAATGGATCGTGTTCGCCAAGGCGGGCTACGACTACAACCCTGCCGGTCTGCCCGACACGGGCGCCTACGACCCCGAAGGCACCCCAAAGACCAAAGTCGACTTCGAGAGCATCGGCTTCGAGTATTATCCTTTGAGCGACCGCAGCCTGCGTCTCCACCTCTGCGGCTCACACACCAGCGCCGACGGTATCGGCAAATACCAAGGCAACATCGGCCTCACCTGGAAGGTCGACCTGCTTCACCTGAAAAAATAACCTACCATGGCAAAGACAAAATACAACACCATCAAACGTACCACCACGTTCTATCATGAACGGGTGGAGAAAATCTTCAAAAAACTTGAGCGCAAGTCGCCGCTGAAGTTCACCACCAAGCGAAGCCTCGAGGCCCTCATCTTCCTCGTCGTCTTCTTCGCTTTCTTCGGGCTTTTGGCCTATTACATGACCCTACCCAAGATGCTGAACACCTTTATGCAGACAGCTTATCACCTACTGCTCGAGACCGTGTTCTACATCATGGCCATCTGCGTGCTCATGGGTGCCATCAGCAAGCTGCTCACCGAGTTCGGCGTGGTGCGTCTGTTGGAGAACCTGCTGCGTCCCTTAATGAAGCCGCTCTACAACCTGCCCGGCGTGGCGGCCTTAGGTGCGGTGATGACGTTCTTGAGTGATAACCCAGCCATCATCACCTTGGCGCACGACAAGAACTTCAACCGTTACTTCAAAAAGTACCAACTCGTCTCGCTCACCAACTTCGGCACGGCCTTCGGCATGGGTCTCGTGGTGGTGGCCTTCATGACGGGTTTGGGCTTCGGCAAAGGTGCCTTAGTGGGCGTGGCTGGCGCCGTCATCGGCAGTATCGTCTCCACAAGGCTCATGCAACGCTCCACCTTGAAAACCTTTCCCGAGCTTGACGCGCCCGTGGATGCGGAATATGGCGGCGACGAGCAGCAGATCTCCTTCAAGAGTGAAGGCGGCGTGTTCATGCGTTTCCTCAATTCGCTCTTGGACGGTGGCAAGGACGGCGTAGGCATCGGCTTCGCCATCATCCCCGGCGTACTGTGCATCTCCACCATCGTGATGATGCTGACCTTCGGTGCTGCAGGCGACAACGGCGAATACCTCGGCGTGGCTTACGAAGGCGTGCCCGTCATCAGTTGGGCGGCCAACAAGATCAACTTCATCTTCGACTGGCTCTTCGGCTTCAAGGACGGTGCCTTGATTTCATTCCCTATGACAGCCCTCGGCGCCGTGGGTGCCGCCATCGGTCTGGTGCCTCGTTTCATCACACAAGGCATCATCGACAACAATGCCATCGCCGTGTTCACCGCCATCGGCATGTGCTGGAGTGGTTTCCTTAGCACCCATGCCGCCATGCTTGACAGCCTCGGCTACCGCAAACTCATCGGCAAGGCCATCGGAGCACACACCATCGGAGGCCTATGCGCAGGTATCGCAGCACACTGGCTGTATGTGTTGTTAGCGTTGATTTTTTAACATAAAAAAAGGCGGCAATTGCCGCCTTTTTTTATTTACTATTAAAGCATCATTTTTCTTTCTTCTGACCCATCATGTAGGTGAGGTTGAAGCGCAGGGTGTTCTCCAAGGGGTTGCTGCCATACACCGTTCCAACGGGAATCAGGTAGGAGACATCAAGGCCAAACACGTTGTACCTCAACCCGGCGCCGACGGTAACATACCTACGACCACCTTTCAGATTAGGCTCGTTGAAGAATCCCGTACGCACAGAGAAAATGTTGTTGTACCAATATTCGATACCGATACCCACATTGATTTCACACAGTTCTTCGTAGAACTTGCCGATATGATTCAGCTCGTTCGTCTGCTGATTGATGGAAACGCCAGGTGCATCGTAGAAGGAATGGATGATACCCGTCACGACGGCCACGTCATTATCCATACCGTACATGGTATCGTTATAATAAATAGGCGGAGTGGGCACCAAAAGCTTGGTAAAGTCTACCGTAAAGCCCAAAGTGTTGTATTCATCCAATTCGAAATTCATTCCAGTACCAACACGCAATGTGGTAGGGATGAAATCACGGCGGACACTGGAAGTATTGTAATTGACCTTACTACCGATGTTGGTGATAGACACACCCCACATGACATCGGCATCCACGGTCTTGAGTTCCACCGGACGCTTGTAATAAAGGCCGATGTCAGCAGCCACAGAGATACCCGGCTTAGAATAGTCAGCCGCATTCTGAATCAAATTGGAATAGATGAAGCGTCCTGCCACAGCACCCGAGAGGTAATCACCCAACATACGGGAATAAGTGGCATCGACAGCCCATTCATTCGGATTTCCGGCAGGCAATGGTTGGTTATTTTGGTCACGAAAATCGACCTCTCCTGCGCTGAAATAGCGCAACGACAAGGCCACGGCGGAACGGTCGTTGATCTTATAGGAAGCTGCAAGATAGGCCAGGTTCATGTCAGGGACGAGGTTTCTCAGCCAAGGGCTATAGCCTAAGCCTATAGCCAATTTGTTTTCCAAAAACACATATTTGGCGGGGTTGTATTGCATAGAATACACATCGGGCGTCGTGGCCACGCCACAGTCACCCATAGCACCACCTCTAGAATCGGGGTTAATGGAGACAAACGGAACCGCCGTAGTAATCACATTAGGGGAATTCTGTGCATACGATGTAGCCGCAACCAACATAAGCGCGGCAAAAAGAAGCTTCTTGATTTTCATATCCAGTTCTTGTGTTAGAAATTGCAAAAATAACGATAATTGAAATAGCTTATTGTATAGGCTTGAAAAATTATTTTTTGCGGCGCTTCGACAAGCTCAGCGACCGCCATCAATTCAGCGTGAGATAACCATGCGTTGGCAGACGGTACGAAAGAAGCCATTTCCGTCAGTCAATGTAAGACGATATACATAAACCCCTGACAACAAAGGACTTCCATTGCTATTGCAGCCATTCCAAATGATTGGCTCGATGACGCCGTTGGTGGAACTGACTTTCTTCTGTAGCTCTTGCACCTTTCGTCCCATGATGTCGAAAATCTCGATGTTCACGTCGAAATCGGCATCCTCGCCGACATGCGTCAAGGCGATGCGGGTCTCGTCGGCAAAGGGATTGGGATAATTGTATACCTGCGAGAGGAACAAATCGTCGTCGACGACAAACCACAGTTCGGCTTCGGAAGCGTTGTTCTGCGTATCCCAAGCCTTGAGTTTGAACTCGTATGTGCCAGGTTCAAGGTCGCCCACAGGGATGGTGATGCGTCCGCGTCTGAAGTCGTTAAGTGCAGGCTCAAAGCGGTCGTTCAAGACCAGACTATTGTATGCCTGAAGGTTGCTACTCATGACGATGTCGCGTCCCAAGCTGTAGTCATAGTGATAGATGCCTTGTGCGTCATAAAGGTCGGCATAAAGTATGCCTCCATGACGGTCCACATGGTCGCCGTTCTCGAAGTCGGGCGTGTTCCAGTAGAAATCGATGTTGGGTCCTTGGTCATCAGCAACGGTGGCCGGGTCGGTGCCGCCCAAATCCAAGAGGTCGTACTTGCCCATGGCATCGACATTGCGGATAGAGTCGTAGGCATAGAAGCTGAAACGCGGCCTACCGATTTCCAACTTGATGTCTTTGGGCACCTGGAACGCAGCGTTGAACCTGCCGTTTCTCACCTCCACCCTGCCATGATACAGCACGTCCTTGTGATAGTACACCTCCGTGGAACTGGTGTTATACTTCACCCTCATCTTGGTCTTCTTGTCGAAGAACTTCAGCCACAACTCACCATTGAAGTAGGTATCAAGTTCGCCGTTAGGCGTCAGCACCTCGCCTTCCAAGGTCACCATGCTCATGGAGTGAAGCTCCACCGTGCCGTCCTGGGCATCCACGCCGTTGATTTTCGACAAGGCAATGTTATTGGTAGGGATGGCAAAACGCAGCGCCGGGTCACCCAAGAACAAGAACGAGATGTTTCTGTTCTCCATCGGATAGGCTGCCGTATAGTTCTCGGAATCCATTTTGGCCATTCTCACGATGTCGCCAAAACGCAAAGGCAGGCCGTCTCTCTCTCTTTGGTAAAGCACACGTACCAAGGCTCTGCCCAGTTTTTCGTTATTGTAGCCTTGTGTCGGGCGGCAAGCCGTCAATAAGGCCACCGTGCCGCCTTGGGGGTTGAGGAACATCTGTTCGCCTGCCGACACCAACAAGGGGTTGTCGTATTTGGTGAACTCACACGTCGCCGTGAACACAAAAGGCACTCTGTCATAGTTTCTCAAGGCATTGATGTCGGAAACGGTGAAGACGTTGTCGCCCGTCAGGCCTTTCACGCCGCCATGACCCGTGTATAGGACAGCCAATGCGCCATCAGCGAAAGCCCGCATCACATCATCGTGGGCGCCAGGAATCTCCACACCCGAGTTGGTGTTGACCACGGGATAAGCACCACAATACACTTTCTTGGCTGTTAAGCCAGAGCATAATGTATCCGTCATCCTAAAATAATCCTCACTGTTTCTGATATATGACCACTGCTCGTCGTCGGCAAACAGCAGGAGGTTGGTCTTCCAGTCACCATGGACAGCTGCCAAGTCATTATAATGCCTTATTTTTCCCAAGATGGTCTCGGCTTCTTCCACCGTCGACACGGAGATTCTGCCGATGCCGATATCCACCTTGCCTTCGCTGTTGGTGCCTTCGTTGTCGTCCATCAGGCCATAATAGTCGTCAGTGCAGAAACTCAGCTCGTATTCTGGCTTGTCCATGGTCTCGTAACACGGAACAAAGTTGTGTCCCGCGCCCAAGATGTTCCGGAAGTCAAACGATGCTCTGCCGAACAATGTCAAGTATTTGAGGTTGCCTGCGCTACGGAGATACACCATACGCACAAAATCGCGGATGCCCGTGGGATCGGGCACGCCCGTCGAGAACTCATTGTAAATCTCGTTGACGTCGACGACAACGCTGTTCAGTCCATCCCTCATGGCATGATAGTCTGCCAAAGCCTGGGCCTGTTCCCAGAAGACACGAGACGTCAAAATCAACATATCGGCATCTTCGACGGCGTGCACGTTTTGGTTGGCGATGCGTTGCCAATGCTCCACCGGGAGGACGGCCGTCGGATGGAACAGCATATAGCGTTTCTCCACGCCTTCGTTGGTGGCGAAGATCATGTTGCTACCCGTCATGACCACTTCCTGTCTCAATGGGCTCATGGGTTCCGTCACATCCCACAGCCAATAGTCGGCACTAGCATTTTGAATCCATACGGCGCTCGTGCCATATCCAAACTGGCTCAACATCAGCCGGAACGGGAACATATTGCCCACCCGCTTCAGCTGACGCCAGCCGTAAAACTCAACATAATCGAGGAATAGCGATGCCGAGCTATTGTCACGGATGCTCAGATTGAACGTCAATGTGTCGGAATCGACCGTCACCTGCCTGTCAATGGTAGAGGCTTTGGCGTAATCGTTGTCGCCTATTTTCCCAATGGTAACGCCATTGGCGACTTGGAAGTCGTTCAGCCAAGCATCGTATTTCATGGCTTCAGTATGGCGGCCATAAACGCGCGATTTCACCATCACCAGCTCAGTCTTCACCAAGTTGGGCATGTAAAACTGCAGCGACAGCAAGGAATCCTCCATGCCAATTTTCTCGCCAAACCAGTTTTGGCCGATGTTGTAAGGTGAAAACAGCTCTTCCTCGTGCCACACGAAATCAGGGAACTCCGAGATCACCGTCGTAGTGTTTTCCACGTCGAGGGTGGCCTTCTCTCCTACCCTGAGACCATTCTGACCGCTGTCGACGCAGAGATAATAATAGGTAGTGTCGGTATAATAGTTGCGCTCGCGGATGTATGTGTTCATATTGTTGGCCGCCTTCCAGCGCGTAGGCTCCTGTCCATAGAACAGCACCCTATCCTGTGGGTCGAATATCCCGTCTTCAGCACCTTCGACCACGATGGCCATCTCGGTCAAGTCGTCAGGACGCGCTTTCGAGTTCTTCTCCGGCAAGGCACCCGAAGGGTTACCGAAAATCCTTATCTGGTTGGGATTCAGCGAACCCATATCAATGCCCATAGCCTGCAAGGTGGAATAATCCAGCTTGTAGACACCCTCTTGCGTCACCGAGAGGCGGTACCAGGTGTGGTCGCTCAGCACGGAGTGATAGGTGTTTTCCTGCGCCATGCCCACCCTAAACCACAAGGCGAGCACTGCTGCGAGGATGATTTTCAATATGCTGTTTTTCATACTTACATTCATTTGCTTAATACCAGTTTCGACACCATCGTGGCCGTCTCACCTTGATCGTTGGTGGCAACCACACGATACACATAGACGCCATTGCGTAGTTCTGCGCCATTGGCGCTACGGCCGTCCCAGCGGATGGGATCGACGCGCGTCGAGGAGCCGGAGACCACTTGCGAGAGTGTGGTCACCCAACGTCCCATGATATCGAAGATGTAGATGTCGACTTTCATATTGTTGCCCCCTTGATTGTGCTCGAAAACGAAATGCGTCTCGTCGGTCACGGGGTTGGGGGCATTGAACAAGTTCTCGATTTGTATGCCCGAGTTGTTGAGCACAGTGAAGTCAATCGACGCCGTGCCCGAGTTGTTGTAGATGTCCCAGACCTTCAGCGTCAAGGTGTAGTCACCGTCAGGAAGGTCTTGCATCCTATAGGTGATGACACCTTTGCCCGGCTCATCGATTTGTGATACAAAATACGAGTTAAGGCAATAGGTGTTGCGTGTCGGGCCCGTCAGGGTGGCGATGATGTCGTGGCCGATGCCGGCGCCCGTCGTGTTGATGCCGCTTTCGTCCTCCACATAGGCCAGCAGCAAGGGGTTCTGTCCCGTTAGGCCGCCGCTCACAAACAAGGTGTCGTCGATGAAGAGCCGCACCTCAGGCGGGTCATTGTCCTCGAAGGCCTCGTCGTAGAAGCCACCGATGATGAAGCTGTCGCAGTTGCCGTTGGCATCGACGTCGTAATCAGTCGCGTAATAATTGATCAGGCCTTGCCCGAAACGATAGGAAATATCGCGCGGCACGGTGAAGTTCATCGTAAACCTGCCGTTCTTGACATCCGTCTTACCATTGAAAATCACGCTATTGCGTAGCTTGAAGTTAATGACGCTGGTGGCGGTGCCATAGGTGGAGAGTTCGGCTTCCTTGTCATAGACTATCACACTCACCACGCCGTTGAAGTCCTCGGCCACGTTGCCGGCATAGTCCTTAACCACACCTTCGATGGTGACAGGCTGCAAAGCACTGATAGTGTCATGATAGACGGGATAGGTCTGCCAAGTAGAATCGTTGATTTGGATAGAATCCAAGTCGTGACCAGGATATTTTCCGTTGATGCTCAGCGTCTCCACCTTCCACTTGGGATAATTGAGTCGGAGTGCCGGATCGCCGAAAAAGACATAGCGTTTCTCCACCTCGCTGCCATTCGTCTTGGCCATGCGGTAGACGTCACCCAAGCGGTAATGCTCGCCACCATTGATACGGAACAAGTTTTTGTATACGCCCTTATTGAAGTCCAGGTTATGGTTGCCGTGCGTCACCCTCGAAGTGGTGAACATAGCAATCATGCCGCCGTATTGATTGAGAAAGGCGTATTCGCCCAAGGAGGTGCGCAGATGGTCGTCGAAACGGCTGAACTCACAGGTGCCTGTGATCATCAGCGGATACATCGGGGCGTTGCGCCACGAGTCGACGTCTTTTCTTTGCAGGATTTTTTCTTCTGCTAGCTGCACCTCACCGCCGTGACCTGTGTAGTTGAGCACCAACGTGCCTTTCTCCATGCGGCTGTTGATGGCGGCATTCACTTCGGGACAGACCTCGCCGCCGGGTGCGCTGACTTGCTCGTAGGCATCCAGATATATCTTGTCAACCACCACGCCTTCGCCGCCCACCGTAGGCAGCATAGCGGCCATCGTTTCAGCGCTGCTCACAAAGCCGCCTTCGTCATCAGTAAAGAAGGTGACAGTATTACGCCAAGGCTGCATGGTGGTTTCGTCTTTCACAACGTAACGCTCGATCTTATCAACCATCTGCGTGGCTTGTTCCAGCGTCTGCACGGGGAAGCGGCCAATGCCAATGTCGGCCAAAGAGCTGCCGATAGAACCTTCCGTCTCGTCCATGAAGCCGAAATAGTCGTCGGTGACAAATGTCTCCGTCATGCAGAGCGACTTCACCGACTCGAAAGTAGGCACAAAGTCAACCACAGCAGTGCGGTTCTTATAGTCGTAAGAGCAGTCGCCGAGCAGCAAGAGGTACTTGACTTTGCGTCCAGGATTGCTGTCGAGGTAAAGCATACGGCAGAAGTCGCGGATGGCGGTGATGTCTTTGGCGCCGCATGAGAACTCGTTGTAAATCAATTCGGGCGTAGTGATGAAGACATTCAAGTCAGGATCAAGACGGCCGTGGAGGGCTTTCAATCTCTCTGCCTGCGACACGAAGCCGTCATAGGTCACAATGACGAAGTCGACGTCGCGGATGCCGTGCAGGTTTTGGTTGTCGACCTGCTCGAACATCTTTGCCGTGCAATACGAGCTGCCGTTGAAGGCCACAAACTCGTTGTCGATGTCGCCGTTCACCTTAAAACTATAGGTATTACCGCTCAATTGTCCTTTCATAATGGAAGGCGCGACGGGATCCGTGACATTCCACACCTGTACCTGTTGCGAGGCGTTGGACAGTTGGTATTCGTACACCTTGTTATTAATGGAAGCCTCAGGGTTGCGGAACAGCATCTGTCCGCCCGTGAACTTCAAATTACGCCAAGCGTTGACCGTGATATAGTCCACATAGCCCTCCGAGGTGCCTGCGCCAAAAGCATTGTGCTTAAGCGTGACACGCACCGTCTCCGAGGTGGGATCTGCGGTCACCCAGCCACCCACGTCATAGCCATAATAATAGTCCGAACTGTAGGACGTGATGCTATAGGTTGCCTTCTTGACATTGTCGATCATGACATCGAAAGAGGCGGCTTGTTTGTTTCTTCCCGCCAGTGCCGTGTTGACCTTGCAGGTTTTCGTCGTCACCACATTCGGGAAGTTGAAATCAAAGCTCTTTGTGGAGGTCAGGTCCATCTTGTCGCCATAGTAGGTGCGGCCCACGCGGAACAGGCTGAATTCATCCAACTCATGCACTTGACGGTCAAGGAATTGCGACACAACTTCATTGGTCGTCAATGACTGACCACTGGTCTCACCAATGCGCTTACCTTGTCCCAATCCAGTGACCACGAAAGCATAGGCATAATCGTCATAAGGGTTTTGTCCATGGACGTATGCCGTCCTCGAGACATCGTATTTCCAACACACGGGACCTCGGCCGTAGAAAAGGATGTAGTCCCCGTTGTCGAACTTGCCATCCGACTCACCGTAGACATAGATGGGAATCTCCACCAGATCGTCATGCCGTGCCTCGTAGTTCATCTCGGGCAACACGCCGCCGCCGTTGTGATACATGCGGATCTGACGCGGGTCGACGTGGGCGATGTCAACACCCAAGTTCGACAAATCGGCATAGGTCAGCTTGTAAATGCCCGTCTCGGGAAGGCCGATTTTATACCAATTGCCAGAGGCCATGGCAGAGCGTTCGGCATATGAAGGAATCGATTTTTGTGCTTCAAAATCAGGCGTTAAGGTCACGGAAAGCGAGGCTGACACCAATTTCTCGACCAAGTTTCCATGTCGGCGAAATGGCACGATGCGCACACTTAGCATCGACTCGTCGCGCGAGCGAAGCGGGGCGGCTTTCACCTCAAAATCTTGTGCGATAGAGAATGACTTTGCCAGCTTCATTTCTTCTGGCGTCAGCGGTGCCGTCACCACCTTGCTGAGCTCTACTTTTGCGTCGACACGACAGTCAAAGATGGGGTAAGACTGGCAAAACACCGGCATGGCTCCCATGTACTCTGCTGACTGCAAAGAGATATAAGATTGGGTGTCGTAGTCGTTTTTGTCTACCATCACGCCATTCCATTGCAAGCGGATGGGATAGGAACTGGTAATCTGAGCCATCGAAATGCAAGCCATTCCGAAGAGAAAAACGACTAAAAACCAAATATTTTTATTGCGCATAAAAACGTTATCTTTTAATTATCAACTCTTTACAAAAATCACGCCTATCAATAATTAGGTGGTCTAAAAGGAAACGAAAATACAACTTTTTTATTGTCGCCAGATTTTTTTGCTGATAAAAAAGTTTTTTTTCAAAAAAAGGCGGATGATTCAAAAAAAGACACTATATTTGCCCGATTTTTTGATAAAAATATCATCTGCGGCACAATAAACGCAAAACAACCGAGTTATAGAAACAAATTTATTGACACATGTATAGAAAACAAGGATTTAAGACGTTAGCCATCATCGTTTTGGCAGGATTGCTTACCGTTTCGTGTTCCAAGAAGTCCTCTCGTACAACGGGTTGGGCTTACAACGATGCCAACAACGGAGGCTTTGAAGTCACAGAAGTCAATGACCAACAGATAGGCCCTGGCCTGATTGTCATCGAAGGCGGTACCTTCGTCATGGGTGCCACTGTCGACAACATCACCTATTCTTGGGACAACACGCCCCGCAAGGTCACCGTCCCCACCTTCCTGATCGACCGCACGGAGGTCACTAACGTGGATTACCGCGAGTACATCTACTGGTTGAACCGTGTTTATGGCCAGAACTATCCTCAGGTGGTGCGCAATGCGGCCCCCGACACCTTGGTTTGGCGTGACCGCCTGTCATATAACGAGCCCATGGTGGAAATCTATTTCCGTCATCCTTCCTATAACGACTATCCGGTGGTCGGCGTGAGTTGGGTGCAAGCCCAAGACTACTGCGCTTGGCGTACCGACCGCGTCAACGAGTTGATGCTCATCGAAGCCGGCATCCTCGACTGGGATCCCAGCCAGCAGGACGAAGAGAACTTCAACACCGACGCTTACCTCGCTGGTCAATACACCGGCAAGGTGAAGAACGGCAAGAAGGATCTCTCGAAAGGTGGCGACGGCATGCGTAACGTCAGAATGGACGACGGCATCATGCTGCCCTCCTATCGTCTTCCCACGGAAGCCGAATGGGAATATGCCGCTGTTGGCTTGGTGGGCAACACCTCCAACGAGCTCGTCAGCGAGCGCAAGGTGTATCCTTGGAGCGGTGAAGGTTTGCGTACCGACAACAAGAGATATATGGGTAGCTTCATGACCAACTATAAGAGAGGCCCTGGTGACTACATGGGTGTTGCCGGCCACCTGAACGACGGTGCTGCCCTGCCCGCCCCTGTCGGTTCCTACTGGCCCAACGACTATGGTCTGTACAACATGGCCGGTAACGTGGCCGAATGGTGCCAAGACGTCTATCGTCCGCTGTCACACGAAGATGTAGCCGACTATAGCCCCTTCCGTGGTAACGTGTTCACCCGCAAGGCCGTCGACGACGAAGGCTTCCTGCTGCAGAAAGACTCCCTCGGTCGCATCCGCAGAGAGCCCATCCCTCAAGAAGAAGCAGCCAAGCGTCAGAACTACCGCACCGCCTTCAACTCCAACTATGGCGACGGTGACTACATGTCAGCCATCCGTAATCGTTGGAACGACCCGCAAGAAGACCAAAGCGCTTTCACGAGAGAGATGTACGACTATGCCACCAACGACAACCCTGGTACCACCCTCATCAACGACGAATCGAGAGTGTACAAAGGTGGCTCCTGGGCTGACCTGCCTTACTACCTGAGCCCTGGCACGCGTCGTTACCTCAACCAAAACCAGTCCGCTTCGACCATCGGCTTCCGTTGCGCCATGAACAAGGTGGGCAGTGCTTTCGCCAAGTAAACAATAGATTCTTTTTCATGATAGTATTGAAGCCGTTTGACTCGTCAGGCGGCTTCTTTCATTAAATCCAGTGCCATGAACCCTATCGAAACAATATACCAACACTACATCAAAGCCCACAAGGTATCCACCGACAGCCGCAAAATCGAAAAAGACGCCGTTTTCTTCGCCTTGAAAGGCGAGAACTTCGACGCCAACGACTTCGCTATGCAGGTGGCCGAGCAAGGCGTGGCCTGTCTCGTCGTCGCCGACCGCAAAGACCTGCCAAAGCATGAACGCATCCTCATCGTGGATGATTCGTTGAAGACCTTGCAAGCCCTGGCCGCCTACCACCGCTCACAGAGCAAGGCGACCATCCTTTCCATCACGGGCACCAACGGCAAGACGACCACCAAGGAACTCGTCTCAGCAGTGCTCGCGAAGAAATACCGCATCATCCACACCATGGGCAACCTCAACAACCACATTGGTGTGCCGCTCACCCTGCTGAGCATCCAGCCCGACACCGAGATTGCCGTCGTGGAGATGGGCGCCAACCATCCTGGCGAGATTGACTTCCTATGCAAAATCGCCGACCCCGACTTTGGTCTCATCACCAACATCGGCAAGGCCCATCTGGAAGGCTTCGGCAGCTTCGAGGGCGTCATCAAGACCAAGACGGAATTGTATCGGCATATCAAAGCCAATGGCAAAGCCGTGTTCGTCAACCAAGGCAATCCTCTGCTGTGGGAGCAATCCGAGGGACAAGAACGCATCTCCTACGGGAAACATTGTGATGCCTTCTGCCCCGTGGCCCCTGGAGCCTGCAATCCCTATCTGAGTGTCGTGTGGAGGAAACGTCTCATCCAGACGCATCTCGTGGGCAGCTACAACTTCGAGAACGTGGCCGCCGCCATCGGTGTGGGACAGTACTTCGATGTGGAAGAGAATGCCATCGTCGAAGCATTGGAAGCCTACACGCCCACCAACAGCCGCTCGCAGGTGGTTGAGACGCAGAAGAACCGCGTCATCATGGACGCCTACAACGCCAACCCTACCTCCATGCGGGCCGCTTTGATCAACTTCGCCAACATCTGCGGCGAGCAGCACCTATTAATATTAGGCGACATGCGCGAGCTGGGCACTGCCTCGGAGGAAGAACACCGCAACATCCTCGCCTTGATGAAAGAACTGGGCTACAAGGACGCCATGTTCGTCGGGCAGAACTTCAGCGCCTACAACGAGAATCCAGATTGGAAGACCTTCGAAAAAGTCGGAGACCTGTGCGAATACCTTGAGAGCAATCCCGTCAGCGGGAATACCATACTCGTCAAAGGATCAAATAGCATACAATTGGGGAAGGTATTGCCTCTGTTATGATAACCACGACAGCCATAGGACTCATGTCGGGCAGCTCGTTAGACGGGCTGGACCTCGCCCTTGTTCACTTTGAAGAAGAAGGAGACAAATACCATTTCCGCATCCTCGAAGCCGAGACTCTCCCCTATCCTGAACAGTGGAAAACGATGCTCGCCGAGGCCTTCCACAAGCAACCTGAAGACCTGGTGCAGTTGGACAAGGACTATGGCAAATATCTTGGCGAACAGGTGTTAGCTTTCGCCCAAAAACACAATGCCGCACCCGACTTCGTAGCCTCGCATGGGCATACCATCTTTCACCGTCCAGAAGAGCATTATACGCTTCAAATCGGCGACGGACAGGAGTTGGCCAAGGCCTGCGGCTTCACCGTCATCAACGACTTCCGCAGCGAAGACGTCAGCAAGGGCGGACAGGGAGCACCGCTTGTACCCATTGGCGACAAGCTGCTCTTCAGTGACTACGAGATTTGCCTCAACATTGGCGGTATCGCCAACCTCTCCTATGATGAAGATGGTAAGCGCATCGCCTACGACCTCTGCATCGCCAACCAGGCCCTGAACTACCTCGCCAACATGAATGGCCTTGACTACGACCGCGACGGCGAGCTGGCCCGCAGCGGCGAGGTAGACATCACACTATTAAAACAGCTGAACCGACATCCTTTCTACGGTCAGTTCCCACCCAAGTCCTTGGGGCGCGAGTTCTTTGAAACCAACCAGAGAGAGCTTTTGCAAGGCCTTTCCGTGCCCGACATGCTGGCCACTTTTGTGGAGCACATCGCCTTGCAGATTGCCCTGCCCATCAGCTTCCTGCCCAAAGGCAAGATCCTTTGCACCGGCGGCGGTGCCAGGAACAAGTTCCTCATCGAGCGCCTGCAAGCCCGCACCAAGCACGAGGTGGTCGCCCCCGAGAAGCAAATCATAGACTACAAGGAAGCACTGGTATTTGCCTTCCTCGGCCTGCTCCGCATGGAAGGAAAGACCAATGTATTGGCTTCGGTGACTGGTGCCGAGAGCGACAGCTGCAGCGGGAGGATTTGGAAAAACAGTTGATTGTTACTATTTTTGCCGTTGATAACCAGAGAACCCGTGTTCAAGAAGATCCTAAATACTTTTGGAACGAAGATGTTGGCCGCCGCGCTCAACTTCGTCATCGCCATTATCATCTCCCAGACCTTGGGCGACACAGGCAAAGGTACGCAGGCATTGCTCTTGGCCACCATCTCCTTCATCCTCATCTTCTCCGACATCGTCTGCGGTGCCAGTATCATTTACCTCGCGCCACGCCATTCCTTCAAGAAGATACTCGTGGCCTCGACAGTGTGGGCAGCCCTCATCGCCGTGGTGATGGGCTTCGCCATCTGGCTGTTCTATCCCAAGTTGGCACCCGATCTGGTCGCACACGTGGCCATCCTGTCGTTCCTCTCCTCCATCAGCAACATCAACTTCCGCTTCTTGGTCGGCAAGGAGGAAATCCAGAAAGCCAACTACAACACGCTACTTCAGCCCGTGCTACTGACCCTCACTTTGGTCGTTTATTACCTCGTGCTGAAGAAAACCGACATCTACGGCTACGTCATCGGACTCTATGCCGCCTACGGAGGCACGTTCCTGTTGGGTGTGTGGATGCTGCGAAAGGAATATGCCAACCTGCGTAACGACAAAGACAAAGAGTACGGCCCCGTTCTCAAAGACCTGTTCAAATACGGATTCCTCAACCAGACCGGTCACTTCGTGCAGTTCTTCAACCTGCGGCTAAGCTATTATCTGTTGGAGCGCTACATCAACGTCGGTCGCGTGGGTGTGTTCTCTAATGCCGTCTCACTCGCCGAAGCCATATGGATCATCAGCAACAGCATCGCTTTGGTGCAATATGCCCGCATCGCTAATGCCGACGACCGAAGCTACTCCCAAAAGCTCACATTGGATTTGAGCAAAATCTGCCTGCTCGTCTCGGCAGTGGCCGTCATAGTGCTGTGCTTGCTGCCTCCTGCGGTCTACACCTTCGTCTTCGGCCCCGAATTCGGAGAGATGACAAGCCTCATCCGCATCCTCGCCCCCGGCATCCTGCTCTATTGCATTTTCCTTATCCTCGGACACTATTATTCAGGCACCGGGCGTTATCAGATGAACACCTTCGCGGCACTCTGCGGGCTGGTGGCTACCTTCGTCTGCGGCTTCACCCTGATACCTAAATACGATGTCACTGGCGCGGCCATCACCTCCGCGGTGTCGTACTCGGTCAACGCCATCTTCCTGTTCGTGTTCTTCGTCAAGGAGTCACGCTTTAAGGGCAGAGACTTCATCCTGACCAAGAGCGAAATACAAAACTATATCACCGGACTGAAACAACAACTTTTGAAACAACCTACAGACAATGAATAAACTCCATAAACTCACCAAAGCCCTCGGGCGCATCATCAAGCATCCTTACCTGCTCAACCTTGTCCTACAAGACGAAGGCAGCAACAAGGAGGACGTCATTAGCAAGTATGGCCTCGCCGATGGCCTTCCTGTCATTGAAATCAACGAGCTATTCCCAAATTTCGAGGAAGTCGCTATGCCTTATGCTTACCTCTCGGGTGCCACCATGCCCATCGACATCGCCTTATTAAGGGCATTAGCCAAACGCTATGCGGTGAAGGACTACTTCGAAATCGGCACCTGGCGTGGTGAGAGCGTAGCCAATTTGGCCGAGGTGGCCGAGCATTGCGTCACCTTCAACCTGCCGAAAGAAGACATCGTCAAACTGACCGACAACCAGCGCTATGCCGACTTGCACAGCTTTTTCAGCAAGGACTTGGGCAACGTTGAGCAACTCTATGGCGACTCCCAGACCTTCGACTTCGGGCTACATCTTGGCAAGTACGACATGGTCTTCGTGGACGGCGACCACCATTACGAGAGCGTGAAGAAAGACACCGAGACGGCTTTCAAGTTACTGAAAGGCGAGCACAGCATCATTGTGTGGCACGACTACGGCCTCGACCCTGAGACCATCCGCTGGGATGTGATGGGTGCCATCTTAGATGGTGCGCCTGCCGAAAAGCGCAAGCATATCTATCACGTCTCCAACACTTTGTGCGCCGTTTATCTTCCAGAGGACTTCCCCACCCACAAACTCGTGCCTTACGAAACGCCAAAGAAATACTTTGAAATCAACATCAAAACGCATATAATCGAATAATCTGCACGGCTGCCACACTGTGACAGCCCTACAACTGACAACTGCAAACTGGTAACTGAACAACTGACAACTGATGAATATCTTGCACCTATTGAGTTGGTTCCCCACCCCCGACGACCCCACCATGGGCAACTTCTGCGTCCGCATGATTGACGCATTGCCCGAGGAATGCCACTCCGTCATCCTCTCCGTCTGCGACGGCAAGGACATGACAAAGTCGTTTGAGGTCAAGGAGATTGAGGGTGCGCGCCACACCCATGTACAGATCTATATCCGTCCACCCAAAGTCAACGCCATTCGCAAGCTGAAGATGCTGCGGATGTACCAATATGGCCTCAAATACATCAAAAAGCATTTCTTCGAGCCCGACTTGATTCATTTGCATGTCACCTACCCGCTTGGACAGGTGGCCTTGCTGTGGAAGAAATTTTTCGGCTACAAGTACGTCCTTACCGAGCATTGGACCATCTATCAGCCGCAAAACAAGGACGTTTTGGTCGGGACCTTGAAAAAGAAGATTGTCAAGATTGCCAATAATGCCGGACTCATCATGCCAGTTAGCTTGGATTTGCAGCGGTGCATGGAGGGACATGGCGTGCAGAATCGTTTTCGGGTGATTTATAATTTGGTGAATACCGACATTTTCCGTTTGGGCAATGCCCAAACGGAAAACAAGAAGCGGATGCTTCATATTTCAACCCTGCGCGATGAAGCCAAGAACTTCAGCGGGATTTTGAGGACGATTGAAAGACTTAGACAACAACGCGACGACTTTGAGTTGCACATCATCCACGACTATGACGCTCCAGAGTTTAAGGCGTTTGTCAAGGAGCATCATCTGGAAGACTGCGTCATCTTCCACGGCAAGAAGACCTCTACCGAGGTTGCACAGGCCTATCAAGATGCGAACTTCTTCGTGCTGTTCTCCAACTTCGAGAATCTGCCTTGCGTCATCGTGGAGGCCTTTGCCAGCGGCGTGCCCGTGCTTTCTACCGCCGTGGGCGGCATCGCAGAGATTGTCAATAAAGAGAGAGGCATTCTTATTCCTCAAGGAGACGAAGACGCATTATTGAATGGCATGAACGCCATGCTTGACCACTCCCACGAATACGACCGCCAAACCATTCGCGACTATGCCATTAAAACATTTGCCGCCCAAAACATCGGACAGCAGATCTTTGAGGAATACGAAAAAGTGGTGAAAAAAGCTTAGTCTTCGTTCCCGACGGCGTTCTTCATGATGCCGATCTTGGAACTCTCAATGAAATCAATGATGAAATCACGGTCTTCCGAAACGGGAAGATTCTCGCGGATGTATTGCACCGACTGGCTGACGTTCATCCCCACGCTATAGATGACGCGATACACGTCCTGGATGGCATTGATACGCTCACGGGAGAAGCCACGACGCATCAGTCCGATGGAATTGACGCCTGCATAACACACCGGGTGTCCCGTGCCCGTCTTGACGAACGGCGGGATGTCCTTGTTGACCATAGCACCGCCGCAAATCATCACGTGAGCGCCGATGCGACAGAATTGACTTACCGCCGCCAGACCGCCAAAAATCGCCCAATCGTCAACGGTGATATGACCTGCCAGAGTGGCTGCGTTGGCCATGATGACATGGTCGCCAAGGTAACAGTCGTGCGCCACATGGGTGAATGCCATCAGCAGGCAGTCCTTGCCCACCGCGGTCTTGCCCGAAGCCGCCGTGCCCTTGTTGACCGTCGCCGACTCGCGCACCGTGGTGCCGTCGCCGATATAGCAATAGGTGGTCTCACCGTTATATTTCAAGTCTTGCGGGATGGCCGAGATGACGGCGCCAGGGAAAATCTTGCAGTTTTTGCCGATGCGGGCGCCATCCATGATGACGGCATTGGGTCCAATCCAAGTGCCGCTGCCAATCTCCACATCCTCGCCAATCCAAGCGAACGCCTCAATCTTCACGTCTTCCGCGATTTTTGCGTTAGGATGGATATAGGCTAAAGGCTGGTTCATGCTTAATATAATAAGGTGTGCTTGATCTTTCTTGCGAAAGCCGTGTTGGAGAAATGACCAGGCTTCACTGCCGTCACCTTACCCTTGATGGGACGTCCGACCAAGGTGAGGTCGCCTATGACGTCCAGCAGTTTGTGACGGGCGGGTTCGTTGTCGAAATACAGCTCCACGTTGTTGAGGATACCGCCCTCCTTCACCGTGACTTTCGGCTTCTTGAAGAAAGCAGCGATATGGTCAAGTTCTTCGGCGGAGACGTTACGGTTAACGAACACGATGGCGTTGGTCAGGTCGCCGCCTTTGATGAGGTTACGGCTGATGAGGGTCTCCAACTCGTGCAAGAAAACAAATGTACGGCAAGGAGCAATCTCGTTTTCGAAGTCTTTCAGGTCGTGCAAGGAGGCATGTTGCTCGTCAAGCACGCGGGTATTGTATTTCACCTTGACATCGATCTCGAACTTGTCGCAAGGCTCCATGGTCAGCTCAATACCCAGGACCTCGTTCTTGTAGGAAATCGGTTCTTCGATCACGAGATAGTTACGGGGAGCGTTTTGCTCAACGATGCCTGCCTTGTGGATAGCCTCGACGAAATACTTTCCGCTGCCGTCCATGATGGGCGTCTCTTCCACGTCGATGTCGATGAGCACATTGTCGATGCCCATGCCACGCAACGAGGCCAAAACATGTTCAACGGTGTAAATCTTCACGCCACCTTTGCCGAGTGTCGTACCACGAGCGGTGTCAATCACATTGTCGACATCGGCTTCGATGATAGGTTGATTTTCAAGGTCAATTCTACGAAAGCGAATTCCGGAATTTATGGGAGCCGGGTTGAAGGTGAGGGTGCCGCACTGACGCGTGTGGAGGCCTGCTCCTTTGACACTGACTCTATTTTTGAGCGTACATTGTTTCTCCATAAAAGATCAAATTCGTGGAAGTTTCTCCACAAAAAACGGGCAAAGATAGGAAATATTCCTTTATCTGCAAAAAAAATCCACTATCGGGGATTATTTTCCCTCTTTTTGAGCCTTTAATTCGGTCAATTCTTTTTCAAGTTTATCCAGTTTCTTGGCCATTTCATCGATATGGCGGAAACGGGCGTTGGCGACCAGATACTTCCGCAAAGGCTGTATCGGCGTACCCATAAAGGCTTGGTTTTCCTCCTTGATGCTGCCCATGATGCCGCTCTGACCGCCGAACTGCGAGCCGTCGGCGATGGTAATGTGTCCGACGAAGCCCGACTGTCCGCCGACAACACAATTCTTGCCGAGATGCGTCGAGCCGCTCACGCCCACTTGGGCTGCCAGTGCCGAGTTCTCGCCAATCTCCACATTGTGTGCTAAGTGGATAAGATTATCCAATTTCACGCCTTTATGAACATGCGTCGAGCCCATCGTGGAGCGGTCGATGGTGGTATTGGCCCCGATTTCCACGTTGTCGTCGATGACCACGTTGCCCACCTGCGGGATCTTCTCGTAATGGCCGTCGGGCTGCGGAGCGAAGCCGAAGCCATCGGCGCCAAGCACCACGCCGGCATGGAGGATGCAGTTCTTGCCCACCACAGTGTTGCGATACAGCTTCACACCGGGATACAGCACCGTGTTATCGCCTATGACACAGCCGTCGCCGACATACACCTGAGGATAGAGCTTCACATTGTTGCCGATTTTGGCGTTCTCGCCCACGAAGGCAAACTCGCCAAGATACAGGTTCTCACCGCATTGCGCTGTGGAAGAGACGAAAGCCAAGGACGAGACGCCCTGCTTGTTTTGCGTCATCTGGTCGTAGAAGGCCAACAACTTGGCGAAGCAGGCATAGGCATCGGGCACACGGATCAAGGTGGCTTGGATGGGAGCCGTCGCCACGAAGTCGTCGTTCACGATGACGATGCTCGACTGGGTTTCGTAGATATAATGTGTGTATTTAGGGTTCGCCAGGAAGCTGATCATGCCGGGAGCGCCTTCTTCGATTTTGGCCACGTTCCATACCTCGGCATTGGGGTTGCCTTCCACCTTGCCTTCAATGATGGCGGCGATTTGGGTAGCGGTGAATTTCATTCGTTCAATAGTTTATAGCATTCTTTCAAAATCGCGCTTCAAGACGGCGACAGCTTGGTCGACCATGGGGTTGGGCAAGGCCACAAGGCTCTGGGCGATGATGGAGGTGTCCTCTTCGTCTTTCAGTTGCTCGAAGGTCTCGTTGATTTGGTTGACGAGTTCTTCTTTGGCGTTCATCACGGCGCTCCACGTGGTGCCGGCCACATACATCTGCTGAGCCAGGTTGTGTTCGAACTCCTCGCGGACGTTTTGCAGGAGCAGCAGATGCAGAGCGCCTTTCTCCATGCCGGGTGTATAGAGGCGCTTCACCAGCTGGGGCAGCTGCACGCGCTCAAGATAAAGCAGGAAGCGCTCGTAGGCCTGTATTCTCAAGGGCAGGACAATCTTCATGGCCTGCACCTTAAGCTCTCTTCTGCCACTGTTACGGAGTTCGGCATCCTTCATCTTCGTCAAGCGAAGCAGAATAATCATGGCCGCGACCATCAACAGAAGGCCGGCCGCCATCAATGCGATAATGATAATCGTGTAGTTCATTTTTATAAAATTTGGCGCAAAGGTAGGGATTTTTCAGAGAAGTGCAAAAATCATTGGGCTGGAAACTTTGAGGCTCTACGTTCATTACATCAACAAAGATTCTGCGAAATCACCATGCGAAAACTTCCGATTTTATGCAATAAATACGCTGTACTGCATAAAAAAGTATGATTTTTGTGCAATATGACGCATAAATTGAATAAAAAGTGGTATTTTTGTCGGCAAAATAAGAGAATGGCATGAAAACAATCATTCTGAATCAAAGAAAGGAGCGTGACGAACTGTTGTCACGTCCTTATCTGACACGTCGGAGCAACCAAGATACGGACATGTTGCTGAGCAGCCGACTCATCAAGTTAATCACTGGTCCTCGGCGCGTGGGAAAATCCACGCAGGCTTTGTTGATGCTGCGGAACAGGAATTTTGCCTACCTGAATTTCGACAGCCAACCTCTGTTGGATGCATGGGATGCCAACCTTGTCATGCGGATGCTGGATGATGTCTATCCTGGCTATGAATATCTCCTACTCGACGAAGTGCAGAACCTTGACGCATGGGATTTGTGGGTCAGTGAACTTTACAAACAAGGAAAGAATCTTGTCATCACAGGGAGCAATGCCAAGATGTTGTCGAGCGAGATGGCTACTGCCCTGACGGGAAAGTATCTAAAAGTAGAGATGTTGCCTTTTAGCCTTGAGGAGTTTTTCGACTGGAACAAACTTGACCTTCGCGAGTTGAATCCCGAGCAGCAGACAGATGTCGTTGTGTTGATGGACGATTATTTGAGAAATGGCGGCTATCCTGAGGTGGTGGCATCACGTCAACTGACACGCACCTACCTTGATACATTATTTGATTCCATCGTGTGGAAGGATGTGGCAAAACGTCACAATGTCCGCAACATCACGGATTTGAACGACCTGGCCATGTATCTGGTCTCCAACTTCTGCAATCCCGTAAGTGCCAATGAACTGACGGAAGAACTGGGCTTCTCCAGTGTCAACACAACCAAAAAGTTTATGGACTATCTTCATGAGCCTTACCTGTTCTATTATCTGCCACGTTACAACAACAAGCTGAAGTTGATGAAGAAAGCGCCACGGAAAGTCTATGTGGTTGACAATGGCTTCGTTGCCGCCAAAGCGTTCTCTCTGAGTGACAACCTCGGGCGCTTACTTGAAAACCAAGTGTTCGTTGAACTGATACGCAATGGATACGACACGGACAAGACCATGTTTTATTATCACTCGCGCAACGACAAAGAGGTGGATTTCGTTTTGCGTAAAGGCACCCATATAGACTGCTTGGTGCAGGTATGTTATGATATGAGTAGTTCTAAGACGGAAAAGCGGGAAGTGGACGGCCTCACTGAATGCGCAAAAGAACTGAAGTGCAGCAACCTTGTCATTGTAACGAACAACGAGGAGCGTACTATAGAGAAAGATGGGTTTAGGATAAACGTTGTACCTGTGGCGAAGTGGAGGGTGCCTTTGGCGCAATAATGGGAAAAACTCTATCTACAAGACACACAAATCATTGGACGAGTTCTGCAAAAAGTAACGTTCGTGCATCGGTGAGAGAATTTTGTTTTTATACCAAAGACTATCAAAAAGACGAGGTTGTTACTTGTTTGCCAATGCATTATACAATATTGTAGTTTATCAAGGCAAAAGAAATAAAGGGCGCGACAATCATGCCGTGCCCTCTTGCTGCCTTTTCTTTGCTTTGCATCACAATACTGATATTCAATGCTTTCTATCCACAAATCCAAAATACCCGGAAAGCCGTCTATCTCATTTGATTAGGAGAGATACTTCAATTCCTAAATGAACTCTTGTCTAAAATGATTTCGTCTATACCATAAATTTTTATCATAAATAGAAAATGATGACTTTTTACACGCGTTTATTAAGTCATCCAATTCTATTCTTGACTTTAATTGTTGGTAAAAACTATATGAAAAATGAGACACAAACTCTTCAAATGAATGAGCCAAGTCTTCATCGCCGACTTTATGAGTGAACAGACGATTGACAAACGCACAAATTGTATTAATTATTCGCGAATCAAAAGCATCAGCTACTGATAGGCTGTTAATTAAATCTTTAATATAACCATGTATTGCACTTCCGGTTAAAATATACAATCCATGTTCGCAACGAATCGCCTCATAATCCTTAGACGAAATACTTAATTCATTATCGTTTGTTTGAATGAAAACAGAAGAATCAAGGACTCGATCATGAGTAGAATATACTATCATCCTATTAGGACGATCATCACTATATATATGAAACCACCTAGGAGTCTTATTATCTTTTTTCTCCCATTTTAGATTCATGGCTCTATATTTTTCAAATACTCGGATATCTGCAATCTCGAAATCATTAAATATCTGCTTGTTTAACTGGTCGTTTGAAGCATCCCCCCAAAAGCGTTTATTCAATACAATATCCACATCATCCAATAATTCACAACTTTCACCATATAATACTTTTAATAGATCCATCGCAGATTGGTTTGGCGTTCTTGCTTCGCGGACTAGACTTGTCGCGGAATAATATGCAGCACTATCAATTGTCCAAAAGTGTCCTAAGTTTTTAATCTCTTCTATAGACATAAATGAATGGCCGTTATTATAAACGAGATAATATTGTTGTTTTTTGAGAGATTCATCAAATTCGTTTCTGTTTATTAAATGATCACTCCCAATAACCATATCCAATAAATATGGCACTTCCGAAGATGCCCATGTGACGGAATACTCTTGTGAAATATCATCTATCTGTTTTTTTATTTCTTTTAAATATATATCATAAATTCTGCCCATTACACCTCCTATTGTCTGGGAATCTATTGCCGATCTCGCAACATTTGGACGAGCTTTCGCGTACTTCCCCGAAAGATTAGCAATTGCAACAAAGAGTGAATTCTCATATCCTGGCGTGTTTTTGTCAATACGGATACCTTCGATACTTATTCCACATGGCACAACATTAACATTATTGAAATCTTTTGAAAAATCGACGAATGATCTTTCTTTTAAAAACTTGTTTTTTCTCATGAGTAAAGACAAATCTATCCCCTTCTCATATTGTCCTACAATTTCATATTCGTCATCATCAATAGAAAGGCCATTGTTCTTCAGAACATCCTCTATTAATGCCTTTGTGTTACTATAACCAATGGTTTGGGATTTGTCGTTTTCTGTATATGTAAATTCACATGCAGGGAAAAGAATCCAATCACGTAATATTTTTTCTGGTTCAAAATCAACCACATCGGATTTTATTTTCAACATAATAGAAGTGCCGCTTTGCGTGTTGTCTAGAAAATCGAGTAGTGATTCTTTTTCTTTCCCATATTTGAGCAAGTATTTTCCATGAAGTTTACTTACTTTTAGTAATAAAGGTTTTCCAACAGTGTCAGTTCTGGTTAAAATATCCACATCTTCAGCTACCAAGAAACAAGATAATAGACCAATTCCAAATCTGCTAATAGAATAATAGTCAGGATGGCTCTTTAAAAAATCCTTGTCTGTGTATCTCGAAGAGCCAACTTTTAATAAATGGTTTTGTATGATACTCATATCCATACCCGTACCGTTATCAGCAACTATCAACTGACGAGTTTCTGGAATCCATTTGACATTTACCTTGGGTTCATATAATTTTATTCCTTTCTCGTCCTGTTCGTATTTTTTCACCTTTACCGCATCAATGGCATTTTGAGCAATTTCTCTTAGTGATACAGTAATATTGTTATATAAAGTTTCCCCGACTAACAAATCAAGAATTTTTTGTTGGTCTATAGTGAAAGATAATTGGTGTCTTTCGTAATCCTTTGTTAGAATGTTGCTATCGTCAATGTCTTTCCATGGGAATTCATATTCTATGGAAAATTTTCTCTTCATTTCCTCATTAAGTCTGTACGATACTTGTAGTTGTTTTCTTGCATAATCCAGATAATCCATCAATGGAAAGAATCCTTTTGGGTCTTCAAAATAACCTGTAATTGAAAAAGTATCGCTTTGTTTTGATTTGTCTACATTACCATCTTTATCCGTTTGCTCTTTTGGAGAAATATCAGTAACAGAAGCTTGCTTTGCCCACTCAATTTGACTTGTTGGATTTGTAGGAGAAATGATGTCGTACTCTACCGAAGGAGCTCTGTCACCTGTAATATGCAGCATATCTGCTGTTCTTAAAATTAATGCAGCATAAAAAACATTTCCTTTCTCATCTTTGTTCATTCCATATCCCTGTTTTATAGGGTATTTTTCACTATCATACAAATCGTCTTCATTATGGCTTTTACAAATAACAGCAATGTCTTTTATAAAAAGGGGTTTTAAGCCGTTTGTCATTTTCTTCACCAATTCAACAATCTTTTCATCATACAATTCAACATTCTCCTCTAATAGCCAATCTGCAATCCTTTTGCCGTGATTCTTCCTAACATATTCTTGATATATAAAACGCTCGGATTCTTCTGTGTCCAATCTCTTTAATGATTCAATGTTTGATGGTTTGCTTTCGTATTCTTCTTTGAAATTCTTGTAAGTTTGGTTGTTGTTCCTATTATTGTACTCTTTTTTTGAAACGAGCATTCCTAAATCATGGAAATATATCGATAAAACGATTAATAACCAATCAGCTTTTGTCATAATACCTTTTGTTTTCTCTGGTATAATATCATCAACTAACTCAAGCATGATATTGACATGACTAATATCATGTTTTGTATATTCATCGAATATCCCATTTCTTCCAATGTGTCCCAACATATCTTTCAGAGAATCTTTGATTCCTCTTAAATTTATGCTATTAAATGCTGATAGTTTCGTCGCCTCAACTGCAAGATGTTCTGGTGCGGTAATTATTATTTCTTCCATAATATAGTATTGTATTCTTGTTTTTATAAAGTTAATAACTGAACTGATGCAAAAATACACAAATTTCAGATTCGGTTGCTAAAATTTCATTTTTTTACCATTTTAGCACTCAGATCTCGATTTAATGGCTAAAACGATTGGTTTTTTCGGTTCTAGCACTTGTATCTTCGTCTTGAGGTTTAATTATGAATTCTATCTCCGGAATCACCAAAGCCCCCTCGTCCCGCACAAAATCCCGCTGATAGAACATGCAATAATAAACAGGCAGATAAGTAATGCCGTTCTTCACCGATACTTCCCGCTCGTTGCTCAGCACCACTGCCTTTTGGATATGGTAGTCGGGCGTGTTCATGAAATTGTTCAAAGCACTGTGGACGGTGTAATCCTTGCCCGACTTCACCTCGATGGGCAACACGGTTAAGTGTTCGTAGTCGTCAATCAGATAGTCCACCTCGCCCTTCTGCTTGTTGTCGTAATAATGCAACGTGAAGCCGTGAGCATGAAGCTCCTGAGCCACCACCGTCTCATACACCGAACCAAGGTTGATACTCCTGTCGTCTTGCAGCACAGCGTTAATGTTGAGGCCATACAAGAGATTCGTCAGCAGCCCCACGTCATTCATATAAAGTTTGAGTAGATTCTTGCTTTCCGATTCCGCCAAAGGAAATCTGGGATTACTGACGGCTTGCACACCGAGGGCAATACCTGAATTGGTCAAGTACTCAAACTCGTTGGCGTAGTCGCTGAACTGCTTGTGGCTGGCGGTTTCCTCTATGCGCTTCACGACAATCCGCTTCTTCTTGTTCTCCATAATGGACGGAATCATGTCGTAAATCTTCCTAATCAGCAACTTCTTCTCCGTATCGTATTGCGAGGCATCGATTCTATAAAGCTCATGGATGTCGCGATGCACCTTCCTGACATGCGATATATTCCTGTTTTCCAAGAACTTGTTAATGGCATCGGGCATACCGCCCACAAGAAGATAGACCTTGAACTGCTGTAACATGTAGTTGTGCAACGATTCGTTGAGCGACTCCCCTGCAAGGAACATTTCCTTCATGCCATCGATGGTTTCTTGTCCACAACCCATGGCCAACAGAAACTCCTCGAAGTCGAGAGGATACATCTCCTCTATTTCGACACTTCCAATGGGCACCGATGCGGTCTCCGACAAAGCTACACCTAACTGCGAACCACTTGCCACGTAGGTGTACCGAGCTTCTTGATTCAGGAATTTCAACATCGTCATCAAATGGGGATAACTTTGAATCTCGTCCAAAAAGACCAAGGTATTTTCCTTGGTGCCAAGACGATTTCCTGCAATGGCACCTAACTGCATGTAAAAGTCAGCGGTGCTTTTCACCGTAGCAAAAACGCCCAAACTTTCCTTGTCTTCCTTAAGGTTGATTTCGATGTAGTTCTTGAACAACTTCTTGCCAACATATCGGATGAGATACGACTTGCCAATCTGTCGGGCGCCATTCACCAAAAGAATCTTATTCGACTCTTCCAGAAGGAACCTTTCAATGTGCTTTTCGAACTTCCTATACAGCATGATTTATCAATTTTTCTGCAAAAATATATAAATCAATTCATTCCTGCAACAAAAAGGGACTTTTTCCATAAAATTTCATACAAAAAAGGGACTTTTTCCGAAAATTTTAGCCTAAAAAAGGGACTTTTTCCATAAATTTATGGGTCAAAAAAGGGACTTTTTCCGATTTTTGTTTTGGGTTCCGTGACGATTTTCGCGTTATTCTGCCGACCCTATCAAAAAAAGGCCTACCTTTGCCATTCCTAACACAAATAATCACAAACAAAACATAAATCATGAGCGAAATCATCCTTTCCAACAGAGTTTTGAACATGGCTGAGTCGGCAACGCTGGCCATGACCAACAAGAGCCGTGAGCTGAAAGCCCAAGGCATCGACGTCATCAGCCTGAGCATCGGCGAACCCGACTTCAACACCCCCGAATCGGCCAAGCAAGCCGGTATCGACGCCATCAACGGCAACGACACTCACTACCCGCCCGTACCCGGCACGCCCGCACTGCGCAAGGCCATCGCCAACAAGCTGAAACGCGACAATAACCTAGACTATAAGGACACCGACATCCTTGTCTCGAACGGCGCCAAGCAAGCCATCAACAACGTGCTGCTGGCCATTATTAACGACGGCGACGAAGTCATCATCCCCGCCCCATTCTGGGTCTCATATCCCGAAATGGTGAAGCTGGCCGGTGGCGTGCCCGTCATCGTGAAGAGCGACATGGCCCACGACTTCAAAATCACCGCTGAGCAACTCGAAAGAGCCATCACGTCCAAGACCAAGGCCCTGCTCATCAACACGCCTTGCAACCCCAGCGGTAGCGTCTTTACCAAGGCCGAGCTGACCGCCATCGCCGAGGTGCTGAAGAAATATCCGAACATCATCGTCATCTCCGATGAAATCTATGAGTTCATCCAGTACGAGCACAAACACGAGAGCATGGGACAGTTTGAGTTCCTCAAGGACCGTCTCGTCATCGTCAACGGCGTGGCCAAGGGCTATGCCATGACGGGCTGGCGTATCGGCTACATCGCCGCCCCGCAAGCCATCGTGAAGGCCACCAACAAGATCCAAGGCCAAATCACCTCCGGCATCTGCACCATTGCGCAAGCCGCTGCTGCCAAGGCCATGGAGCTCAGCCCCGAGAACTCGAAGGAGATCCAAGACATGCTGGCCGCCTTCCGTCACCGCCGCGACACCTTCGTGAAGCTGCTGAACGAGATCCCTGGCGTGAAGTGCAACACCCCCGCCGGCGCCTTCTATGTCTTCCCCGAGATGAAGGCCTTCTATGGCAAGACCGACGGTGAGACCGTCATCAAAGGCAGCGACGACCTCTGCATGTGGTTGCTCTACAACGCCCATGTGGCCTGCGTGGCTGGTAACGCCTTCGGCAACGACGACTGCATCCGCCTGTCGTATGCCACCTCTGAGGACAAACTCATCGAGGCCGTGAAACGCATCAAGGCCGCGTTAACCAAACTGCACTGATTATGATTATCCTGGCCACTGCACCTATCGTACCCATCTTCAACCAGGCCATCGCCGACTACCACAAGTTCGACGACGTGGATCATCCTTGCGAGAACCCCTACGATGAGAAGACCATCGAGTGGTATCTATACAACAAGGCGTGGATCGACACGGTGCAGTGGCATCTGGAAGACCTCATCCGCGACCCCAACATCGACCCTGTGGCGGCTCTTGCCTTGAAGCGCCGTATCGACAAGTCGAACCAGGACCGCACCGACCTCGTGGAGATGATCGACGGGTATTACCTGATGCTGTTCCAGCGCGTGGAGCCGCAACCTAATGCCACCCTCAACACCGAGAGTCCAGCATGGGCCATCGACAGGCTTTCGATTCTACAACTGAAGATCTACCACATGAAAGCCGAGGTGGAACGCACCGACGTCGACGAAGCCCACAAGGCGAAATGCCAAGCCAAGTTAGACGTACTTTTGGAGCAGAACACCGACCTCTGCACCGCCATCGACCAACTGATGGAGTGCTACAAATCGGGCGAAAAAGTGATGAAGGTCTACAAGCAGATGAAGATGTACAACGACCCTGCTTTGAATCCGGTGCTGTACGGGCAGAAATGAAGAAAATCCTCATTATAAGGTTCTCCGCCCTGGGCGACATCGCCATGACCGTGCCAGTCGTCCATGACTTGGCCATGCAGTATCCCGATTTGGAGATTACCATGCTCAGCCGTGAGATGGCGAGGCCTTTGTTTGAGCGGATGCCCAGCAACGTCCATTTCATCACTGCCGACCTCAACGGACGCCACAAAGGTTTGCTGGGGCTTTGTCGGCTCTGGCGAGACGCCCATCTGAACGACTTCGACTACATCGCCGATTTCCACGACGTGCTGCGCACTTGGTGGCTGCGGGCAGAAGGCTGTCTGCACTGCAAGAAAATCGCCAAAATCGACAAGGGCCGCCAAGGCAAAAAGGCTTTGACCCGACAAAAGGACAAGGTCTTGGTGCAGCAGGCCACCTCGTTCGAGCGCTACGCCAAAGTGTTGGAACAACTGGGATTTCCCATCACACCGAAATTCACCAAGCTCGACTATTCCTGCTTCTGCGAGAAAGAAAAAACGACCAACGAGACTTGGGTTGGCCTTGCACCTTCCGCCAAGTATAATGCCAAAGTCTATCCTTCGGAGAAGATGGAGCAGGTCATCAAGGCCTTGAACGAAAGAGAGAATACGACCGTATTTCTCTTTGGCGGCGGCACAGAGGAAGACCAACAAATTGATAATCTTTGCTCCAAATACGAGCATGTGAAGCCTGCCAAGAGCCAGCAAGGCCTGAAAGGCGAGCTTGCCTTGATGGGCCAACTCGACGTCATGCTCAGCATGGACTCGGCCAACATGCACCTGGCTTCGCTGGTCGGCACGAGAGTGTTCTCCATCTGGGGCGGCACCCATCCTTATGCCGGCTTTATGGGTTGGAACCAAAAGAAAAGCGATTGCATCCAGTTGGACCTACCCTGCCGTCCCTGCTCGGTGTACGGCAACAAGCCCTGTTTGCGTGGCGACTACGCCTGCATGAACGGCATCATGCCCGAGCAAATCATCGAAAAGCTAGGTCTGTCATGAGCACCTCCCCCATCGCCGCCATGTTCGACCGCATCTCACCCAAGTACGATGCACTCAACCACCTGCTCTCCCTGAACATTGACAAGGCATGGCGGAAAAAGGCCGCCAAGGCAGCCTCACAAAACCATCCCAACGCCCTCCTCGACCTCGCCACAGGCACAGCAGACCTGGCCATCGCCTTGGCGAAAAGCAACCCGCAAGCCCACATCATCGGCATGGACTTCTCGGAGAAGATGCTGGAGCTCGGAAAAGAAAAAGTCGCCATACAAAACCTTGAAAACCAAATAGAACTTCGCCTCGGCGACGCTGCCGCCTTGCCCTTTGAAAATGGCACTTTCGATGCCGTCACGGTGGCCTTCGGGGTAAGAAACTTTGAGGACTTGAACAAAGGTTTGGCAGAGATCAGCCGTGTGCTGAAACCCAACGGACAAGTCGTCATTCTTGAGTTCTCGATGCCTGAGAAGTTTCCCGTGAAGCAGCTGTACCGCTTCTATTTCAAGCATTTCCTACCCAAAATCGGGAGATGGGTCTCCAAGGACGATGGCGCCTATTCCTATCTGCCCGCTTCCGTGGAAAAGTTCCCCAAACCCAATGATTTCAGCAATATGATGGCTTCATTCGGCATGAAAATAAAGCAAGTGAAAAGCCTCTCTTTTGGCATTGCGACACTGTATTGCGCAAAAAAGAGCCAATAGCTCGCGCTACTGGCTCCTCGTCAAAAAACTGTATGAAAAGAAAATTTACAATCTATTGTTCTTTGCGTTTCTTGGCAACCGCATAGCCAGCGCCCAAGAGCGTCAGCATGGCGATGCCGCCACCCAGCGGAGCGGCTTCGTTCTCTACGGAGCCGTGAGGCGGCAGCAGAGGCGTAGCCACGTCTTCACTAGCCGTGTTTTTGGCGTTGAAATAGATATTATATCCCGATTGTCCGTTCTTGGCGTTGTAACCACGGTTAAAGAGGCCGCCATCAGCGAATGAGGTGAAGCTGATGCCGAGGAGGATGGCGGTTGTGATTATAAGTTTTTTCATTGTATGTAGTTTTTTGTTGTTATTTGAAATTATTGATCACCTCACAACCACCTTCTGCACTCTGACATTCTCGCCATTGATAAGGCGCATCATGTAGAGGCCAGGCACGGCATTGATGCGGGTCTCGGCGCTGCCTTCGATTTGCTGGCTGCTGAGCACGCGACCATTGAGGTCGATGACCTGCAGGGTGGCGCGGCCTTCGTTGAGTATGATCCAGTTACCGTTGTTGTTGAAGGCAAAGGCATCCGAATCTATCAAAGTGCTGTCCTCGTCCTTGGCCACAAACACCAACTTGAAGCGGCTGGCGTAGTCGTCCACTTTGGCGTTGAAGGTATATTCAGGTGTTTCAAGCAGGTTGACATCGGCGCCGGTCTTATTGTCGATGAGGTGGCAATACAGCAGCTCGGCCTCGTCGATGCAGACGCTAAGCGTGTAGATGCCGTCCTTAGCAGCCTCGAAGTTGAGCGGCAGCTCGCCTACTCCACTGCAATGCACCACGGCATAACTCTTACCGTTTTGCGGGATATAGAGTTGGTCTGCGTTGGCCATCAGGCTGAGCTTGCCGAGGTTGCGGCCCTCAGCAAAACGAATGACGGCGCGGTCGATGACAGCGGTCGACGAGCCTATTGAAACACCATGGTTTTGGCTGAGAGTGAGGCTCAGCAAACCCTTATCGTTGCTCGTTTGTGGCAATACTGTAGCGAAGGTCACCGATTCTTCAGCACTCTCAGCTTCCACAAACACGCCTTCCATCGGATGGATGACACCAGAACCAGAAATCAACGCCGTGCCACCCTCGTTCATGCGATAGAAACTGCGTCCATCCTCCAAATAGGCCTCACATGTGAACGGATTGCCGACCAAAGTCCAAGCACCAAAAGTGGTTGTGCCGAAGTCGAGGTCCACGCTCTTGGTTTGGTTACTGGGGAGCACGGTACCTGTAAAGACTGGTGTGCTTCCCATACTGTTGGCATAGAGATAACCCAGACCGTTTTGGAAGACAATAGCGTTGTCGCTCTGTTTGTAGTTACGCCATTCTTCATCCTGTTGGCTTCCGTCGAATGCATAAAAGTCATAAGAGCCTTCTGTTGTGACAACTCCATCAACATCTTCGGGGTCAAGTTCTTCTTGCACGGGCGGTGCAATGAGATACCAACCGTTGCCACCACGCGTGTAACCATTGATGGTCTTTTGCACCGAGGCTTCCACCTCATTGTTCACTTTTAGTTGTCCACCGTCGGTGATAATGAGCTTGCCGAATTTTTGCACCCTGCCGCCACTCACATTAAGGGTGTCGGTGTTGATTACGATTTGGTTGGCTTCAGCCACAACACCGTCAGGGATTGTCACGTTGGCGTTAATGATCACGTCGTCATCGCCGCTTGGCGTTCCGTTGCCCCACATCGTCGGGTCGTCCCAGTCGCCCGACAGGACATCCGAGCCACTTCCGAAAGCATTGTCGAACACCTGGACTTTGACATCGTCGACATACCAGTCGAAGTTAGGGTTGTTGTTCGCCCACCAATAGTCGAAACGAATGATAATATCTCTGCCGATATATTCATCCAAATCGACAAAGAATTGATGCCAATAGCGTTTCGGGCCAAAGCTCCACCATGCGTAATCGAAGTGTTCGCCATGGTCAGACGAAACCATGACCTGCATGGAGCCATAGCTGATGTTCTGGCCGCTGATGGCGCTGGGGCCATAATCACAGTAATCCCAGAAGCTGAGTTTGGCCGAGTGGGCATTCTCATCGATGTGCATCTCGGGTGTCAACACCGAGGTGCTGCCATGATAATCATCGCTGTTGTTGTAAATACCGTGGTTGCCGGGACGTTCATCCCACGACGGGCCTTCCGCCAGCGTAAAACTCCATGGATAGTAATAATCCAGGTCGTAATTGTATTGGTTGCAACGCATCCAGCCATCAGGCATACCGTCCCCTTCGAAGTCCTCATAGAAAGGATGGGCTTTGTCGACCGTGACTTGTTCGCCGCCGGTGAAGAAATAGCTTTCGTCCGACCACTCGCTTTGTTGCTCGGAGTCACAATACGCTCTCACCTGCCAGTAATACATCGAATTAGTCTGCAAGCCTGTGACCGTCCAATGTTGCTTCCTTGACTCTGGCATTTCATCAGTAAGGACGATGTTTTCCTCAGGATAATCATATTCCGTTGACAACCTGTAACGGATTTGCCAACGGGTCTCCTCTCCTGTCTGATACCATTCGAGTTTGGCGCTTGTACCCATGTGCGTTAGGCACATCCATATTTGAGGAGCAGCACAACCCGTGGTTGTCGTAAAGGTTTCCGAAGCCCAGTCGCTGTAGCCGTCGTCAACAGCGGGGCACGAATACATGCCGCAATGCTCGCGCACCCGGCATTCGTAATCCGTACCAGATTCCAGACCTGAAAGACGGAGAATGAGCTCGTTGCCTTCACCACCATTCAGCAGTTCCATTTCCGTCGGCGTAATCCATTCCTCTTCTAAGGTTTTCTTATATTGGAAGTCCCAGCCGCTTTCAATGTCGCCGTACCAACGAAATTCCGCGTAAGTGTTTTTGACGGCGCTGACATAGAACATATACGGTGCCGGACAAGCCTCACCGGTGGTCAGGATCGCATAATCGTCGCTCCACTCACTGAAGTCGCCGTTGCCACAGTTGGCACGGACGTAATAGTAATAGGTGGTGTTGGAGTTGAGGCAAGTCAAATAATAATACCTGTAATCAGTGCCCGCATTGACCAAGGTATTCTCAAATGCCACATCGACGATGGTTCCGTTTTCGGGATTAAAATTCTCATTGGTGCTGTACGAAATCTGATAGTTGCATTGTCTCAAATCACGAGTTTCCCATCTGATGCCAGCTTCATGAGCGGTAGTGTATTGCGTGCTCAGATCAAGCGGCTGACGGCACGTCGGGGCGACAGTAATTTCGATGTCGTCGACGCAGAAATAATTATCCGTGTTATAGCACCTCAACGCGATATACTGCCCCTCGCCTGCATAATCGTCGAAATAAATCTCATGTAAAGAATAGTCGTTTCTGACACTTACTGAGCTAATCAACTGGAAGGTGCTGATATCGCTCGGGTCGGTCATCACGCCGATGGAGAGATACATGGTATAATAAGTCGAGTTCCACATTCTCGCCTGGAACGACAATTTCAACGTGTTTATTGGGTTTTCGGTAGTGTTGATGGCTGGCAGTGCAGCATAACAAGCCGATTCGTATGACGGTTTCTGCATCAGCAGGAAATTCGAGCCAGAATGAGCCAGACTGGCACTTTCGTATACGTATGGATAGTAAGTGTTGCTGAAATGCCATCCGTCAGGCGGGAATGCGTTGTAACCCGTTGTCGCATCATCGAAATAGTAACTGTACGGGATGTTCATAGGAGCGACCGTCGGCACTGTCTCCATTGTGATATTGTCAATAAATATGGAATAATCGCTTCCTGACGTGAGTTTGTCGCATTTGAAGGCGATGTAATGGCCTTCGCCTTGGTAACCTTCAAGGCTTATCGGGTAAAGCACCGATGAGCTGGTGCCTCTCACCACGACATCGGTCACTTTCGTGAATGTGCTGGCATCGTTGGGGTCGGTCATCACACCGATGGAAAGCGGCTTATTGCTGTTTCCCGTACTAAGATAAGCATTGAACGACATCCGCAAAGTGTTGATATTCTCAACAATCTCAGGCATCACGGCAATCTGATTGGTCGGAGCGTTGACATTGGCGCTTGCTTGGAATTTGAGGACTTTGTTATTTGCCGTGACAAAAGGATAATAGTCATAATTCGAGTTTTCCGAGTCGTTGATTCGGGTCCAGCATTGCGGGAAGGCACCATTGGCACCGGTGGTAACGTCGCTGAAGTCGTAGGAATAAGGGATTGCCACAGATCCACAAGCTGTTGCGAAAGTGCCCACCAGCCATGAACTGGAGAAGCCCGAACCGCAATCGGCCTGGACGCGCACCTGATACTCCGTTGTCGCCGACAGCCCGTTGATTGTACAGGTCGGATTGTCCTCAACGGCAATCACCTCGCTCCAATCAGATGCCGAAGCGGCTTTATACTGCACATTCCAGCTGGTTTCTCCGTCGCCAGCAGTCCAAGTGAGGGTTGCTGAGTTATGAGTCGCGTTGACAATGAGATTGGTCGGCGTTGCACATGAAATAATGCTATATGAGACAGTCATCTTTGGAAGGAATTTCGCACGACTATTGGAGCCAGCATAATAATATGCCGCATAGTTTTCTGTTGTTACGCCAAGCCATTCCACAAAACTTCCAGAGCTGCTCAACGTTGTTTCCTCAAAACCCACAAGAAGATTGCCGCCCGAATATAGATAGGGAGCCGATAAAACGATTTCCATCTTGTTATCGTTGACATAAACTTCCCCGCAATAGACTTCCGTGAGGGTGTTCCAATCTACAGGTGTATATGAGGAGAACGCAGTCAATTCGGTTGGTGAAAGATACACCTTGAAGACGCCATCAGTAAATGTTGCGGTCGGATAGTACGAATCCGTGTGGAAGGTCAGCTTGGTAATCTGTCTGTCAAGGACTGCCGCCAATTCCGTTGACGGAATGATGAATTGGCTTTTCTTGTATTGGCTGTTGGTACTATAGCCGTAGAAAGGAACATAATAACTGGTATTTGTCCCGTCATTGATAACAACCGTCTGAATAGCCGAAGGCATAAAGCTGCAAGCGTTGCTCCAAGCACTGTAATCGTCGCCACCGCATTCGGCTTTCACTCGGGCGTAATAGGTCGTTTCAGGTGTTAAGCCTGTCAAAGTGTATGGATTGGTCGTCACATTGACCGAAGTTACATTCTGGGTAAAATTGGCATCCGTGGCATATTGCAGCAGCCAAGCTGTTTCAGTGTCCCCGTTTGTCCATGATAATGTGGCTGAAGCGGCACAGACATTAGAAGCTGAAAAGTTTTTCGGCTTCAGGCATGTCGGAGCCGTGCCAGGCGTGTAGCTGAAGGTGGTTTTGGGGATGAATTGGTAGCGGCTATAGTTTGAATAGCTGTATGCAGGCGCTTCCATGCCACCATAAGCGCTATATCCTGTGGTGGCAGCACCGTACCAATAGACGGTAACATCATTTCCAGGATTGGATTGGTCAAAACCGATCAGCAAATCGCCTCCCATATATTGATAAGGATTATTGAGAGTGATCTCCATCTTGTTGTTGCTGACTGTGAGACTGCCGGAATATACAGATGTCATTGCCGACCATTCGAAGAACGCCGAGTTCTCAAAGACCGTCACGCCATCCAATTCGCTGATGAGGACATCAAATGTGGCGCTCCCGAAGTTGGCTGTCTCAACACCTGCATAGAAGGTCAGTTTGTTGATATTGGCATACAACAAATCTGTCAACGCTGATGCCGGGATGATAAACTGGCTCTTCGTGACATAACTCACGAATGAACCGTAAAACGGAACATACATATTATAGTTCGTCTCGTCGTCGCTCACCGTAAACTCGTATTTTGGCGTAAAGGTGCAGATAGCGCTCCAGTCGCTGAATATCGTTTCAGTACAAACGGCACGAACATAGGCATAGTAAGGTGTATTAATTGTAAGACCTTCTATAGTGTATGTATTGGCATTAACGGTAATGATAGTACCGTTTTCCGGTGCAAAATTCGCCGTTGTCGAATAAGAAATCTGCCATTGGCTTTCGTTGCTTCCCTGCTGCCATCCCAAAGTGGCCGTACTCGGTGAAATACTGGTCGCGCGCAGATTTGAAGGAGCAAAACACGCTGTAGTCATACTCACTTCCGCACTCCAGTCGCTGTAATCGCCAGCACCGCAAACGGCACGTACACGGGCGTAATAGGTAACACCTGTTTCCAGGTTTTCCTTAACGAAGTATTGCATCGTGACTGTTTCTGGTGTAACATTATCAGGATCAAAGCCTTGCTGTTCGGAAAAAGCCACCTGCCATGATGTTTCAACACCGACAGGGATCCATGCAAAATAAGCCTGGTTGCATGACGCCTGGGCTTCAACGACAGTCGGCGTATAACATCCCACTTCAAAGTCACAGGCATTGCTCCAATCGCTGTAATGCTCTCCATTGTTGTAATTTCCGCGGACGTAGGCATGGTAAGTGACACCAGATTCCAGTCCTGTGATGGTGTAAGGCTTGGTTGTTGTGTTGGCGATTGTAGGAGTCGTACCAGCATCAGGAACAGTTGAACTGGTGGTATAATAGATATCCCAGTGGTCTTGACCTGTGCGAGCGCCCCAGTCGAGTGTAGCGGTACTCGAAGTGTAGGTGGTCACCACTAGATTCTTTGGCTTTGGATATGCCGCATACTCCTCAAAATTAAAGTCATCAAGATACAAAGACGTAGATGACGCATTATATTCGTATTTGATAGCGATATACTTTGTATTTGCATCAAATGTCTGGCTGAAAAACGTCCATTGCCCATTGGTAGTCGTTATTTCATCGCCAAAAGTAAAGTCGCTCACTCCATTTCCAGTGGTTGAATAGCCGACTCTAAAAGATTTTGGATAACTGGAGGCGCTGTTTTGGTAATAAAACTCCACAGTGAGTCCATTGGTCGTGGTTGATAATTCGGGAGAAATAAGGTATTGAGGGTCGGAACTTTTATAAAACATGAATCCACATTCACCAGAATGACCGTCTGCAGAAATTCCCGTACTAAATGTAGAAGACAGCACCGTCCACCCTTCGGTAAAATAGTCAAAGTTCTCAAAACCGTATTCATACGGCAGTGCTTTCTGTCCCATCACTGCCCAAGGCGTGACAAAAACCGACAGAATAAGAAAAAATAATTGTCTTGTTTTCATTGGTTTATGTTTTATTGTTTGTTTGCGTATTGATAGCATATTTTACCATCTACAAAGAAACAAAGAAAAAAAGACAAGGATTGAGGAGTTTTCTCCTCAATTTGGGAATATTAGCAATAAAAATCTGCGTTAACTCACCAACCCTACCCTGAAAGCGAAAAGAATCAACTCGTTGGTTGACTTGACACCAATTTTGGCGAAGAGCGCACTCTTCATATTCTCAATGCTGTGGGGTGTGACGTTCATCTCCTCGGCCAGCTGCTTGGTGTTGAGACCCGTGGCACAGAGGGTAATAAGCTCCATCTCGCGACGCGTGAGGCTCTTCATGGTCTCGTAGTCGTCCTTGAGGTCGCTCTCGATGCGCATGTGGGCCTCGCCGGTGTAGTCGTCGCCCGCCATCACCGAGCGCAGTACGACGGCAATCTCCTCCGAGTTGATGCTCTTGCTCATGAAGCCGTTCACGTCAGCCTCCAGCAACTGCTTCACGATGGCGCCACCTGCCTCACCCGAGAAGATGACGATCTTGGCGTCAGGAGTGATGCGCTTGGCCGCATCAATGACATCCATACCCGTGCCATCGGGGAGCATGTAGTCCAAGAGGATGAGGTCGGTCTGGGTGCCGTATTGTTCAAGGAAAGCAACGGCTGCCGCCACGCTGTCAGCTTCGGCAACAATCTGATAATTAAGGGTAGAGTTGTCCAAAGTGGAACGGATGCCCATGCGGCATATTGGCTGGTCTTCGACCATTAATATCCGTATCTTCCGTGTTTCATCCATGGCTTTTACTTTTTGACGCTGAAACACACCGTGGTGCCCTCATCCTTCGCGCTCGAAATCGTGATCTCACCGCCGAGCTTGTCGACTAGCATCTTGCTGACGAAGAGACCGATGCCGGTGCCCGTCTCACCCTCGGTGCCGATGGTAGATGACGTCATGAACTTGAAGATCTTATCCAACTTTTTCTCGCTGATGCCCATGCCGTTGTCGCGTACCTCTATCCAGATGCGGCCGTCTTTCTCCTCGGCCCTCACCCCCACTTCGCCCTCAGGATACGAGAACTTCACGGCGTTGTTGAGCAGGTTGTGCAGCACAAGCCTCACCACGTTAACATCGTCGTGGGCCATCCAATCCGCAGGCACTTCATTGTTGATTTTCAACGACTTGGACTTTACAGCCATCTCCTGCGCCTTGAGGCATTCATCGACCAAGGCAGCGAGATTGAAATCGGCAGGCGCCACCTGGCTGTTCTCCATCTCGCCCTTCACCCAGTGGATGATGTTGTCCATGCGGTCGTTGAGGGCCTCCGACGAGGTGCGCAGCATGACCATTTTGGCCTTGCGGTCAGTCTCGGCCATGGCATCGAAATTGTCGGTGAGGTCACGCATCACCTGACACATCGCCCCTACGGGTGTCCTCACGTCGTGCGACACGATGGAGAGCAGGCGGTCCTTGGTGGTGTTGAGGCGGTCCAGCTCCTCGGCACGGCGCTTGCGGACTTTGGCCAGTCTGAACCAGATGAAGGCGATAATCAAAAGCAGCAGCGCCACAATCGTTAAAACAATGATGAATAAACTGTTACGTTTCGATTTCTCTTGTGCCATCTGAAGCTCGTGTTCCTTCTCCTGCGTGGCATAGCGTACCTGATAGTCACGGATGAGCTGTTGCTGGTTTTCGTTGAAGACGGAGTCCTTCATCATCACACTCCTCTCGTAATACTCAAGTGCCAGCTTCGGGTTGCGCTCTCGCTCCTGCAGATAGGCGCCTTCGAGGGCCTCCTGGAGCAGCTCGTCGTAGTGGTTCTCATCCGCCATGGCGATGGCTTTGGCGTAGTCGCCTTGCTGCACATAGATGCTGGCTTCCAAAAACGTCTCGCCATTGTCTTTTGCAATGCTCAGTGCCTGGTCCATCAATGCGGCGCTCTCTTCATCGCGCCCGACGAGACGATAGGCTTTCGAAAGCGCCACCAACCTGTTAATGATCTTATGCGGCGTATCCTGATACTTTTGCGAAAGCGCCAGCGACTGCTCGGCATATCCCACAGCCTCAAGATTGTTTTTGGCGATGCGCACCTCGGCGAGGTTCTGGTAATAGGTGGCCAAGTCGAGGTTGGAGGCGGTGTCGTTCACGTCCAACGTGCCGAGCATCTCGATGCACTTGCGGTACATCTCCTCCGCCGTGTCGTATTCTCCCATAGCCAGATGGATTTCAGCGATGTTGTTGATGACATAGCGTTTGTTGACCTCGGCCATCTCGCCACCAATCTGATCCATTAGGTCGTTGCATTGGTTATAGCATTCTATGGCTTTGTCAAGCTGTCCGAGCCGCTGGTATGCATTAGCCAACGTCATCGTACAACCTGCCTCGTTGAAAAGGTCGCCGATTTTGTCGTAATGTGCAATGCCGACTTCGGAGTACTGCACCACATGCTGGAAGTCGTTGTTGTTGAAGTAATAAAGAATCATCGTGCGCAAAACCTTCAACTTGATTTCATCCTTGTCGGTATCGGCGTCAAAGTTAGGCTCGCGACCAATGGTCTCGTCGATGGCTACGGCAGCCCGATAGGAGGCCTCTCCCCTGCTGTTTTCAAAGACATTGTATAGGCTGTCAATGTCTTGGGCGAGCGCCGTTGACGCAAGTGCCAAAAAAAGTCCAAAAAGCAATGATTTCTTCATAAAATCGTATTTCAAGACGAGGCAAAAATACATTTTTTTAATTTTGCCGCCGATTTCAGCAATAAAAAACCACCAACGACGTTATCGTTTAATTAAAATCAAAACGTTTTGAAAAAAGCACTGAAAATATTGTTTGTTGCCCTACTCGTCGCGGCTGCCGTGGCACCGGCGCAAGCCCAGAGAAGGACCATCAGATACCTGCCCAACTACGAAAACGCGCCTTATCATTTCGGCTTCTTGTTGGCTTACAACCAGATGATGTACACCATCAAGACCGTGGAGGATTACCAAAACATCCCGCAGCCTAACGACTCGTGGCCCAACGGTACCTATAGCATTCCTAATACAGAATGCATGTATGTCTACAATGTAGAGACCCGCCAGACGCCCGGCTTCACCGTGGGCATCCTCGGCACCAAACGTCTTGGAAGGTATTTCGACCTGCGTTTCATCCCCTCGTTGAGTTTCAGTGAGCGAAAGATGGTTTACGACATTGCCATCAAAGGCATCGATGGCAATATCGACATGCAGACCATCACCAAATCCATCGGCACCACCTTCGTCGAGTTCCCGCTGCACATCAAGTACCGCTCAAAGCGTTACAACAACATCGGAGCCTATATCTTTACTGGCGTCAACCCGAAACTCGACCTCGCCTCACAGAAAGACAACAAGGAAACCGACATCGACGGCAACGAGTTCATCAACAACCTGGTCACAAAGCGCTTCGACTGCGCCGCTGAGGTGGGTGCCGGCTTCGACATCTACAACCAATGGTTCAAGCTGGGCATCGAGGTCAAGATGAGCTACGGGTTCCTCGATATCATCAAACAACCCGCCTTCATCTACACCGCCCCCATCGAACAACTGCGCAACAAGCTGTTTCAGGTTTCAATCATCGTGGAATAGCCAAATTCAACACAAATAATTAAATATCAACAATTTACAAAATTATTGATATTTTTTTCGTTGAAAATCTTGCAGGTAACGAAATTTTATCTACTTTTGCAGCGTCAAAAACGACACGACGTGGTCTCTTCGTCTAGTCTGGTCAGGACGTCAGGTTTTCATCCTGGTAACTCGGGTTCAAATCCCGGAGAGACTACCAAAAACAAGCCCGTTCAAAGCGGGCTTTTTTAGTATCTTTCCGCCATGAACAAGCTTCAAATCGTCATCAGCGACCAATACAACCCCTTCCTCAACCGCGCCGTTGAGCAATACCTCACGGACCATCAAGAGGAAGGTGTCGTAACGATGTATCTCTGGAAGAACCAGCAGACTGTAGTCATCGGCTACAACCAAAACCCATATTCGGAGTGCAACGTGCAGCTGTTGCTTGACAAAGGCGGTCACCTCATGCGACGTGGCACGGGCGGCGGTGCCGTCTACCACGACTTGGGCAACATCAACTTCTCGTTCATCGCCGACAAGTCGCTGTATGACGTGAAGAAACAACTCTCCGTCATCCAAGACGCACTCCTCTCCTATGGCTTACAGACCGAGATCTCGGGGCGCAACGACCTCACTTGCGAGGGGCGCAAGTTCAGCGGCAACGCCTTTGCCAAAGGGCAGCGCAACAACCTTCACCACGGCACCATACTCATCAAGACCGACGGCGCGATGATGCAGCGTTACCTCATCGTCGACAAGGCCAAGTTGATGAAAAACGGCGTGAAGAGTGTGGCCAGCCGCGTCATCAACCTCAGCGAGCTCGTCCCCGAGCTGACCTCCGAGAACATCAAGCAGCCTTTGTTGGCATCCTTTGAAAAGGTGTACGGAGGCAAGGCAGAAATCATAGACTTTGACACCTTAATAAATAATAAAGAGGTGCAGGCCATCAGGGATGTGATCTCATCGCACGATTTCCTCTTCGGTCGCTGGGAGCAGTTCAAGACCACCAAAAAAGCACGTTTCCCTTGGGGCGGCGTGGAGATTGCGCTACAAGTCGACGAGGCCAATGCCGTCATCAAGGAGGTGCAAATCGCTTCGGACTGCCTTGAACCTGAGGCCATCCAACAAGCCGAAAAACTACTGCAAGGTGCCAGCACCAAGGCCATGCCGACGTTTGACACTGACAACGAAATCATCAAGGATATCGTGCATCTGATTTTTAATTGAGCGCAATTTGCTAATTTTGCAGCCCAATTATTTAACTGGATTGCTTCGTTCCTCGCAAATCTTCGATTCGACGATGCAAAGCGAGTCAATGACGCGAAGCGACAACTGAACAACTGACAACTGCAAACTGATAACTAAATGAAATACTATCTTCTCCCCTTGGGCTGCCAGATGAACCTCAGCGACACGGAACGCGTCCGCACGGTGCTCAATGGCATGGGCTTTGTCGAGACCGACAAGGAAGACGAAGCCACCATCCTCGGCATCATCGCCTGCTCGGTGCGCCAGAAAGGCATCGACAAGGTGTATGGACGCATCGAGAAATGGAACGCCATGAAGAACCGCCAGAGCGTCATCACCTTCGTGTCGGGCTGCATCCTGCCCGCCGACCGCCTGCGTTTCCTCAAGCTCTTCGACTTGGTCTTTGCCATGAACGAGCTGCCCAACCTACCCGAGATGATCCGTCAATACGGCATCGTCACGCCCGCCTCGTTACGCCACGGAGAAGAGATTGAGTTTCAACCCGTTGTCAGACCTTTGGCACCGCTGTTCCATAAGGACGACAAGATCAACCCGTCGGCCAACATGGACAAGTTCTGGGCCATCACGCCCACGCAGACCTCCAACTTCGAGGCCTTCATCCCCATTCAGAACGGCTGCAACAAGTTCTGCACCTACTGTGCTGTGCCTTACACCCGTGGCCGTGAGGTGTCGAGACCTTCGGAAGAGATTCTCGCTGAGCTGAAGGAGCTTGTCGAAAAGGGCTACAAGAACATCACCCTACTGGGACAGAACGTCAACTCCTACGGCCTCGACAAGAAAGGCGAAGAGATTGACTTTGCGGAGCTGCTGCGCCGCGTGGGCGAGTTCGGCAAGGCCAGCGGCAAGGAATTTTGGGTGTATTACACCGCGCCGCATCCCCGCGACATGAAAGACGACGTCATCGAGGTGATGGCGCAATACGACTGCCTCGGCAAGCAGATCCACATCCCCATCCAGTCGGGCGACGACAACATGCTGCAGCGCATGAACCGCCACCACAACTTGGAGACCTATAGGCATATCATCCAGACCATCCGAGAGAAACTCCCCACCGCCACCATCTTCACCGACATCATCGTAGGCTTCACACACGAGACCGAGGAGGAGTTTGAGAACACGCGCAAGGCTATGGAGGAGTTCAAATACAACATGGCGTTTATCGCGCAATACAGCGTGCGCCCTGGCGCCGTGGCCTCGGAATGGGACGACGACGTGCCGAAGGAGGTGAAACGCCAACGTTACCACCGCCTCACCGAGGAACTGATGAAGCACAGCCTCGTCTACAACCAAAACATGATTGGTAAGACCGTCAAGATGCTCGTGGAGAGCCAAGACCGCAAGAACGGCTACCTCACCGGCCACACCGAAGGCAAAATCGTGATCCGCTTTGCCTCGCGCGACAAGAGCCTCATCGGGCAGATTGTGAATGTCAAGGTGACGTCTGCCTCACCCTTATCCATCGAAGGAGAACTCATCGGATGAAGAAAATCGCCTTCAAAACTCTCGGTTGCCGAGTGAACCTCTACGAAACCGATGCCTTGGCATCGCGGTTCAAGGCGGCGGGCTATGAGATTGCCGACGGTGACAGCGCCGCCGACATCTTCGTCGTGAACACCTGCACCGTCACCAACACCAGCGACCAGAAGTGCCGACAGGCCATCCGACAGATTCGACGCAAGCACCCTGAGGCCTTGATCGCCGTCACTGGCTGCATGGTCAACCACAGGAAAGCTGAGCTGCTGCAGTCGGGCATCGCCGACTATGTCATCGACAACGAGCGCAAGGCTGCCCTATTCGACATCATCGACGAGCACTTCCGCACAGGTCACAGCGACCCCGAGGGTTACGACCGCGACCTGTTCAGCTACCAGCCCGCCTTCGACACCTTCCACACCCGCAGCCTCATCAAGATCCACGACGGCTGCAACAACTTCTGTTCCTACTGCATCATCCCCATGGTGAGAGGCAGAGCCACCAGCCGTCCCGCCGAGGACATATATAACAATGTGCGCGAGGTCGTCGGCCATGGCTTCAAGGAAATCGTGCTGACGGGCGTCAACATGGGTCGATACCAACACGGAGGCATCAACTTCGAGCAACTCGTGGAAAACATCTTGGACATCGACGGTGACTTCCGCGTGCGCGTGTCCTCCATCGAGCCCGACCAATTCAGTGACCGTTTCTTGGCCTTGTTCCAACACGAGAAACTCGCCCCCCACATGCACATCTGCCTGCAGAGCGGCTCCGACGACACCTTGAAGCGCATGCACCGGTTCTACACCGTGGCGCAGTTCCGCGACATGTGCCAGCGCATCAAAGCCTTCCGCCCCGACTTCAACCTCACCACCGACATCATCGTGGGCTTCCCGGGCGAGACCGAACAGACCTTCAAGGAGAGCTGCGACTTCGCCAAGGAAATCGGATTCAGCCATATCCACACCTTCAAATACTCGGTGCGCACCGGCACCAAGGCCGCCGTCATGCCCGACCAAGTGCCAGAACCCCTCAAGACGGAACGCAGCGAGGTGATGCGGCAGATTTCGTTGGAGAACAAAACCAAATATTTCGAGATGATGCAAGGCCAAAGCCAACGCATGCTCATCGAGCGCATCGACAGCAGGGGCGTCGCCAGAGGCTATGGCGAGAACTACGTGCCCGTCATCCTCAACGCCAAAGACCTTGAAAAGAACACCTTTATTAATATAAGGCTCAAAGAAATCGTCAATCGCGGCAACGAGGATAAACTCTCATTTATCGGAAAACCAGCGACTTAATGATTAAAAATAAAATTTTTCAAGTTTTTGAGTGTCAATTCATGGAAAAGTTGTAATTTTGCAGCCCAAAATAAGAGAAAAAGAAAAATATAAGGAATAAGAGTATGGCAAATCACAAATCGTCAATCAAGAGAATTCGTCAGACAGAAAAGAGACGTTTGCACAACCGTTACTACGCCAAGAACATGCGTAACGAAGTGAAGAAGTTCAGGGCTTTGACCAACAAGTCGGAAGCCGAGGGTCAACTCTCGAAGTTGTACTCCATCATCGACAAGGTCGCCAAGCGCGGTATCATCCACAAGAACAAAGCCGCCAACCTGAAGTCGAAGCTGACGAAGTTTACGGCTAAATTGGCATAATTGGAAGTTTTATTCATACATGTTGGTGCCTCTTCTACCTAGTGGAAGAGGCTTTTTTGGTTGTAGTAAGCCAAAAATAACTATCTTTACCGCCTAAAAACAACCCACCCTGTCATGACTAAGAAAAAACCCATAAAGGAATGGGCCAAGGACGACCGGCCACGCGAAAAGATGATGGCGAAAGGCAAGGCCGCCCTCAGCGATGCCGAACTCATTGCCATCCTCATCGGCTCTGGCAACAGCGAGTCTTCGGCTGTGGAGCTATCACGCCTGATCCTCGACAGTGCAAGCAACAACCTCATCAATCTATCTAACCTTACTATAAACGATCTAACAAAACATAAAGGCATAGGCAAAGCCAAGGCTGTCACCATCATGGCAGCCCTCGAACTCGGCAAACGTCGCCGTGCCGCCGAAGCCAGCGTGGTCAACGAGGTGAAAGACTCGAAAGACGCATACGAAAGATTTATCCCGAAAATCGATGATATGAGTCAAGAACACTTTCTGGTCATATATCTCAACCAGAGCAACCACCCGTTGGATGTGGAATGCATCAGCAATGGCGGCACCACCCATGTCATCGCCGACCCGCGCGTCATCTTCAAGCATGCCTTGAATCTCAACGCCACCTGTATCATCCTGGGCCACAACCATCCTTCGGGCAACCCGAGGCCTAGCACCGACGACCGCAAGCTGACCCAAAAACTCGTGGCGGCAGGCAAGCTCCTTGACATCTTCGTCAAAGACCATGTCATCATCGGCAACGAACGTTACTACAGCTTCCTTGACCACGGAGAAATGACCTTCTGAAACACCTAACGACCATGAAACTCGTCACCATCATAGGGGCTCGACCCCAAATCATCAAGGCAGCCGCACTGAGCCGCGCCATCCGCAACCATTATGCCGACCAGATACAGGAAGTCATCGTCCACACGGGACAACACTACGACGACAATATGTCGCAAGTGTTCTTCGACGAGCTCCAGATCCCGCGTCCCGACTACAACCTCCACGTCGGCTCGGCCTCGCACGGCGTGCAGACCGCCCGCATGACGGAAGGCATCGAAGACATCCTGTTCAAGGAACAGCCCGACTTCATCGTGCTCTACGGCGACACCAACTCCACCCTCGCCGGTGCCGTGGCCGCCGCCAAGATCCACGTGCCCATCGTCCACATCGAGGCTGGGTTGCGTTCGTTCAACAAAGCCATGCCCGAGGAGATCAACCGCATCGTGTGTGACCACTGCTCCACCCTGCTCTTCACACCCACCAAGGCGGGACTCGAGAACCTGAGATGCGAAGGCTTCCCCATCGGCGGCGTTTCGACCCTTCGAGCGGCCTCAGGGACCGCAGGCTCAACGACCGCTAAACCGACCATCGACAACCCGAAGGTCTACCACTGCGGCGACATCATGTACGACAACAGCCTGCATTTCGCCCACATCGCAGAGGAGAAGACCGACATCATACAACGTTTGGAGCTAGCCGGAAAACCTTTCATCCTGGCCACCATCCACCGCGACAGCAACACCGACCATCCCGAGAGGCTGAGCGCCATCTTCAAGGCTCTCTTCCAGCTCTCGAAAGAATGCCAAGTCGTGCTGCCCTTGCACCCAAGGACGGCCAAATTATTGAAGACCAACCTCAGCGAAGACCTGCAGAGGCAAATCTTCGACAGCCCGAGCATCAAGCTCATCCCACCCGTCTCCTTCTTGGAGATGATTGCCTTGGAACGTCACGCCCAACTGGTAACGACCGACTCGGGCGGCGTGCAGAAAGAAGCCTATTTCTTCAAGAAGCCCTGCATCATCTTGCGTCCCGAAACGGAATGGGTGGAGATCGTGGAGACGGGCAACGCCATCCTCTCCGATGCCGACGAGAGCCGCATCATGCAGGCCTGGCAGCATTTCAAGAATAACCCGCCGACCTCCTTCCCTGAGATCTTCGGCGACGGCCATGCCGCAGAGTTCATATTGAAACAAATCCTACTCACATCCAACTAAATGAAAAAGACTACACTATTCCTTCTGCTCGCTTTCACGTTGCTTTGCCACGGCGCCCGAGCGCAATGGCAGTCCATGAACGGCCCGCAAGGGCGCTATGTCAGGAGCATCCTCTGCACCGACAGCCTCTACTATGCCGCCACAGGCGGTGGCGTCTTGGTCAGCAGCGACCAGGGCCTCAACTGGGAGTTCCGCAACAACGGACTCACCTCGTGCGACACGAAATGCCTCGTCACCTATAACGACACGGTGTTCCTTGCCACCGACGAGAACATCTTCCGCACCACCGACGGCGGTCTGCACTGGACACCCGACCCATACCTGCACAACCATTACATCAAGCACATACTGGTCCACAACGGTTCGCTCCTTGCCTCCACCTACGTGCAAGGCGTCTACCAATCCACGCAAGGCACCCAAGGCGAATACACCTCTGATGCCTTCCCCGGCGACGTGCGTTATCCCTATTTCATGGCCGACAACGAAGACGCCATGTTCATCGCCACCTATAGACGCGGCGTGTACCGCTCCTTCGACAACGGAGCCACGTGGGAGACGTGCAACAACGGCCTGAACTCCGACGTCCTCGGCATCTACTGCCACAACGGAAAAGTCTTCGCCACCGTCCTCGGACAAGGCGTCATGGCGAGCTCCAACAACGGCGACACCTGGACGAGCGCCAACCTCAACAAGCAAGCCAAAGGCTATGCCCACCTCGGCGACACGCTCTATGCCGCCTGCATCAGTCAAGGCGTCTTCGCCTCCTTCGACAACGGCGTCACCTGGCACGACTTCAACACCAACCTGGCATCGAAGAGTCTCTGGTGCATGGCCGCCCACGACGGTCACCTCTTCGTAGGCGACACCGAAGGTCACATCTACCGTGGCAACAGCGACGGCACCGGCTGGATCCGCACCAACACGCCCTCATTCCTCGCCACTGTGGGCAACATCGGCATCAGCAACGGACGTATGCTGGCCGCCACCCACGGCTCTGACATGTTCTACACCGACAACGGCAGCACCTGGACACAGAGCACCAACATCGGGACGGTAGAGATACGCGGCATGATGGTGGAAGACAACAATGTCTTCATCGGCACCGACATGTTGGGCAGCTTCCTCTCCACCAATAGAGGCGCTTCGTTCAACTCGGCGGGAAGCGGTCTGCCCGAAGCGCAATGGCTTCAGAGCCTCGTGCGATGTGACTCGCGAATCATCGCGGGCAGCAAGGACAGGATGTATGTCTCCTTCGGCCTCAGCCAGCAATGGTACGTGCCCACCTGTCTGCCTTATGAAATCGACGTCGTCGACCTTACATGGGACGGGTTCACTATGTTTCACGTCTCCTACGACGGCGTGTTACGCCACAGCCGTGAGCAAGGCTCCAACTGGCAAGAACTCAACTCCCCGTTCGAGGGTGTCAACTACACGACGTTGCGCTACCATGCCGGCAACTTGTATCTAGGCACACGTGAGCACGGCCTTCACTTCACCGATGACATGGGGGCGACCTGGTACCCTGTCGACGCGCTGCCCACCGATGCCACCATTCGACGCATCACCACCACCGATAGCATCGTTGCCGTGGGCTGCGAAGACGGTTCCATCTACCTGAAATACGACAGCAGCGATGAATGGCAACAGATGGAAAGCATCCCTGTCGACGGTCCCATCCTCGACATCTGCATCGAGGGCGAACGCATCTACACCTCACCTATGGCTGGCGGCATTTGGTACACCGAATTACCCGCAGCGCCGGACTTCGTCGCCGAAGACACTGAAGTCTCGCTGACCATTGCGTCCAATCCCGCATCAGCATCGATTACCATTTCTGCCAACGAGGTCCTGAATAATGCCCAGCTGACCCTTTATGACCTTCAAGGCAAGGTATGCTACAGTGGCACGATGCAAGGCAATAGCTATGACATCCCGACCAATGGTTTTCCTGCTGGAATCTACGTTGTGAAAGTGGCGGGCAACAAGGCCGTTGCCGTACGAAAAGTGGCGATTCAGCACTAAATCAAATTTTATTTGAAACAAGTGTCGATAATACGGAAATTTTTCGTACTTTTGCACCCGCTAAATAAGCAAACACTACTTATAATTTAATCATTTAACAATCAAACAGTTATGAATCAGTACGAAACCGTTTTCATTTTAACTCCCGTTTTGTCTGACGAACAGATGAAGGAAGCGGTAAAGAAGTATGAAGATCAGCTGACCAAAAATGGTGCAGAGATCGTTCATGAAGAGAACTGGGGCATGCGCAAGCTTGCCTATCCTATCCAGAAGAAGTCCACGGGCTTTTACCAACTCATTGAGTACAAGGCCGAGGGCAATGTGATCGCCGATGTCGAAACCGAACTGAAGCGCGACGAACGCATCTTGCGTTTCCTCACCGTGAAGCTTGACAAGCACGCCATCGCCTACAACGAAAAGAAACGCAGCAAGAAAGCCGAAGCCGCCGCTGAAGCCCAAGCCTAATGTTGAACTATTAAAAAGGAAGAAAAATGGCACAAGTGAACAACAACAACGACATCAAATATCTGACTCCCATCGCAGTCGATACCAAGAGAAAGAAATACTGCCGCTTCAAGAAGAACCGCATCAAGTACATCGACTACAAAGATGCCGACT
>Ga0310690_10000297_pt1 | contig 114308 bp, 79 predicted proteins | sample AusTroGonzalo_MG_2_FD_207661 | JGI IMG/M metagenome (GOLD analysis project Ga0310690, IMG submission 207661) | Bovine rumen microbial communities from tropical cattle in Woodstock, Queensland, Australia - Gonzalo_04 (v2) (version 2) | ecosystem: Host-associated > Mammals > Digestive system >...
ATCTTATCAGAGAGATTGTTCTCTTCGATAACTTCTTCATCTGTAGCCTTTGTAGAAGCTGCTTCCATATCAACGCCATCAGTGATGTCGTCTTCATCATTGAAGTAATCATCACCGGGTCTCTTTGAAGCAGCATTAGGATCAAATGTAGGTATTGTGTTTGAAGCTCTCAACTCTTCAACCTTTGCCTTCGCAGCAGGCGTGTTTGGCATGTCAACAGCTCCAGTGTCGTAAGCATGGATTTCTCCACCCTCATCGTCATCATATATACCTATACATTTACCCTTGGGACCACCTGACAGATAGTTCATCTTATCAAGCTGAATACCATTGGAAACATTCTGAAGCTGGTAATCATTGATCTTGTCATCTATACGCTGAGAGATGTAATCCAGCACACTACCGATTGCCTGCATAATTACAGTTGTCTGTGCTGATGGATTTGGTATTGGTGGAGCAATGATTGTATCATTTTCAACTCTAACTGATTTAGCATTATCATTAGAAATGATACTTGTTGCGGGAATACCATACATAGCACCAACAGCTTCGAGAGCTGTAATCAGATCAGCTGATTCATTTATAGCCTGCTGAACTTTAGCCTTGATAGCGTTTGTTTCACCAGCTACATTGGTAGCTCCACTATTAGAATTAGAGCTCTCCGGTGGTTTTATAGGTTCAACACTTTCGTGAATACTCTTAAGCATATATTATCCCTCCTTTATATTACATCAACTTCGTCAGAAAGGACACGTTTCATCGCATCTTCATAAGTTATTGGCTGAGAATTGGTCTTAGTGGTTTCAGCAGATTCAGTTTTAACTTCCTGCTGTTGCTGACCCTCAGTATTGTTTGTTGTATTTGTTGTAGAAGCACCCTTCTGAGAAGAGTAATTGTTCTTTACTGTATTCCACAGATTATATCTGTCCTTGATCCAAACTGTTGCAAGAGATACAACAATCTTCTTTGAGAGTTCTGTATAAGCTTGCTTGTAAGCTTCTGTCAATGTTTCTACCTTCTTCTTAGTAGCATCATTAACATTCTGCTCGTTGAGTTTTCCTTCAAGAAGTTTCTTGATTTCATCACCCTTAGAAGTGAAAGCTTTTGCACACTTATCAACTGTCTGTGGTGCACCTACGATGTCACCAATAACATCCTTCTCCCACATTTCTTTTGTGAGTTCGCCGTTGTAGTAACGATCATTATCAGAAGGACCTGCAAAGAAGTAATGTTCAATACACTTGTCTGCTATAGCTTTCCAGTTGGGTTTACCATCAGGATTGTTCTCTGCAGTAACAATGTTATCAGCGTCAGTATCTTTGATACCAAGCATCATAACAGCTGTCTTTGCAAAGTTAGATATAGGATCAGCACCCATCCATCTATTGACATGATCCTTGGCAACATCAAGACCACCTGTGAACTTCTCAACATTTATTGTGAACTTCTTGTAGTTCTTGAGATTTGCATGGAAGGAGCTTCCAAGAGCAGCACCAATCTCAGCATTGAGATCCTTATGCTTCTCAACTTCTTCCTTGTACTTACCAAGTTTCTCTACGGCAGAATTTGTCCACTTCTCAAATACACTCTTGAACCAGTTGATGATTGAGTTGAGAAGCTTCTTAAGCTTACCTGTATCAGCAGGTTTTATTTCTTTACCATTTCCATCGGTAAAAGAAACGCCGTTGTATTGATTCTCTTTAGCCTTGCTACCATCATCGGAACCCGTTGCATCGGCTTCTTGAATAAACTCACCGAGTTCCTCCATCATAAAAGACTCTTCTATGAAACCAGGTGCACCAGCATTAGGCATATCATCTCTGAAGACGATTGTCTGAGTATTGTTATAATACAATCTCAACATGTTTCTTGTAAGAATCTCGCCGAACAGTACAAGGATATCCTTTGTGAGATCATAATTCTCAATTGGCTTACCCTCATTATATTCATGGATAATGCTCTTGATAGCACCAGCCACACTGAGAATATTATCAGCAAGCTCAGTATTGCTCTTGAGTTCTATACCACCATAGATCTTAAAGATCATGTCAAGAGAGTTTGTGATAGGATGAACATGGTTGTTGCCCAAAGCATCACGACGATAATTTCCATCAAGGTAGTTATTACCGAATGCAATGTTATCCAGCCAATCGACCTTTGTGTTGAATCCAGCTACATCCTCGAGTGGATCACCACTTACACTTTCGCCGTCTTTCTTGAATACTTCATCAAGACAATGTTCATGACACTTGTTGACACCCATAAACATTCTTGCGATACCATAAGAATGAATCTCTCTGATACCTTCCTTTGAAGCATACTTGTTTACGAGTATACTGATTGGAGAACGAGAATCTTTCAGGATGAAGTGTACAGCATCATGTGTATCCTTGAAGTCAGGTGTAACATCCTGAAGGATAACATCTCTCATGTTGCAGTTGAAAGGAATTCTGTTTCTGATCATGTAGTCATTAGTTTTGCACATGCAGCACTCAGTTACTACATCTTCATCATCAGAATCTTCTTTCTTTTCCTTCTTGAACTTGTAATCAGTTGCAGGATTGCAGTAAGCATACATCTGAAGAACAGTGCATGTATTTACAGTTACTGCAAACAGAAGGAAATCTTCAATTGCTTTGAAGATAGCTTTCATGGTAGCCATGGAATATACACATGAATCATTGATGATCTTAGGGAGTGCTTTAGCAAGCTTCTTTGCATTTGCAGCGAAATGCATCTCCTTTATATTCTTAAGATCTTCATTCATGAGTTTAATTCTCTGAACGATTTCACCCTTGCTATAGACAGCGACAGGGCCCATATCGTTAGAGCAAATCATCTCAAGATCATTCATTGTCCATGCTTGTGGGTTAACATTGTCACGTGATTCACTACGAGTAGAATCATCGTCAAGTCTCTCACAACCATTTTCCTCAAAGAACTTCTGTACTGAAGCAACAATGAACATTTCAACATCATTCATGTTGTCTTTGAAGAAGTTTCCTTCTACAGCTCTAAGAAGATTGTCAACAAATGTAGAGATGTTCTTGGGGGTAATGTAACGGATATGATATACTGTTGAACATACACCATAGTCACATTCTATTTTACCCGAACTCATTTTGTTCAGAGAATCAAGAGTATCTGAGAATGCTTTAACCAAAGCATCAAACTTCACGTCGAACATCTTTGAGAAGTTGTACTTGATCTCTGATGGTTTCTCTTCAATCGGAGAAATCTTTTTCTTGGATCTATTCATATCAAAGCTCCTTTGCATAAATTTTTAGTCCCTAATGTTCGTAGGGAATTATCATTCCGTTTACGAACATACTATATATTGTTTGTCATTTTTCTATGCTACCCAGATTTGTATGCTACGGCTATTATTTTCAATCTCTACATATATATTATTAATATGAATAAAGAGATAGATATATCTCTTCATAAACAATCACTTTTTGACAGCCACCATGTGGCAAGGAGGAAATTATGTTAAAGATATTCGACGAAAAGTTCACAAGTAACGACATCGGCATTCAGCGCTCAAGAACCCTTGAGGTGTTTGGAACTATGGGCGACGCAACAAAGGTTGGTTGCTCATCATACACATGTGTTGATGACACAATCTCATATGTTGTAACACCAGAAAGAGCTGAGTTCACATACTCAGTTGACGGAAAGCTCATTATAAGAGCAAAGGCACTGTTCCTGGATAGAAGAATGGTTGTTTCAACAAATCCTTTCGAATTCGGAAGAAGAGCCAAGGATGTTGATATAGCAGTCATGATCGACAATATGGCACGCGTTCTCGGACTTTCGGTACCATTCAAGAAATATGAGAACGATCATTTCGTAGAACACGTTGTCCTTTAAGGGTAGGAGGTACTATTATGACAAAGAAGGCAGAGAAAAAGGTTGCAGTAGCTATCATAGCTGCTTGCGCAACAACAACAATCGCAAAGATACTTGAGATAGAGCAGCGTATAAGATTTCGCAGGCTCTGTAAGTGAAAGGATATCGATCTGCAAAAATATAACGGGGTGCTTCGGCACCCCGAATTTATTTTTTATAAAGGAGGATTCTTATGCAGATAGAAAAGATAATAATGGCCAATGGGATTGTGATTGAGGGTATAGAAGGGACTCCTGCTGAAATAAAAGAATTATTAGGAAACGTGAATGAATCATCCAACATCAGAGTTGAAGTTCCCTATGCAACAAATCCTATAGCTTTCCGAAGAAAGAGACTTGGATTGACTCAGAAACAGTTAGCTGAGAAAGCGGGATTAACTATTCGCGGTGTTCAGAATTATGAGATAACAAATCGTCACCCAAAAGGTGAATATCTCGTAAGACTGGCTAATGCACTCCGGGTCAGTCCAAAGACATTATCCGATGAATTAAATAAATTTGATATCCCCGTATAACGGGGATATTTTTTTTTGTTTTATTTTGATCCGGAACCGAAAGCTAATATATACTATTTAAAATATATAGAAAGGACTGATAAGTTTGCGCAATACAAGATGTCCGTTTTGTCCAAAGATCTTTAATGACAAACATAGATTCTGTAGGCATATTGCATATAAACACAATGACCAGGTACCTGAAGATTGTGATGATGCTTTAGAGTGGGCTTATTCATTATTGGTAGGAAAACCAACTGGTCGTCTATGTGTTCAATGTAAAAAGAATCCTGTACATTTCAACAGAGAGACTCTCAAATATGAAAGGTACTGTTCTGATGCATGTAAAGCAGCTTATGCGGATAACTTCCATAACAAACGAATGGTTGATAAGTATGGTAAACCTCATTTATTGAATGATGCAGAAATGCAACGCAAGATGATTCTTAATCATGCTCAAGCCAGAGATTATGTATGGGATGATCAACATAAGTTCAGAATCATTGGATCATATGAAGAAGACTTCTTACAACATCTGAAGTCATTGGACTGGTCTCCTAACGACGTGATTTGCCCGTCTCCTCATAATTATTATTACAAGTGGGCTGATGGTTCAACACATCTCTACATTCCTGATTTTTACATTCCGTCTCTATCATTAGAAGTAGAAATCAAAGAGAGTGATAATACTCATCCTCGTATGGAACACTCCAGAGAGATTGAGCATCTGAAGGATAATCGTTTAGCATATGAGACTAAACAATCCGGAATTCATTATATCAAAATAGTCGATAAGAACTATGAAGACTTTGATGAAATTTATGTAAAATCAGATACAAATAAACCTGAATAAAGGAGGTGTAAATAATGATGGATTTATCATTCGTTCAAGAATGTGTAACTGAATCAGAAGAACAGGTTCGTGATTCACTTGATATGGCTTACATAAAACATCAGACCATAATGGAGTATGTTTTAAATTCACCTGATGATGAGTTCTCGGATGACTTGATGTGTTATCTCGAAGCTGCAAATCCCCAGGTTGGTTCTTCAAAAGAACTTTCAGTTTACTCTTTCCAGAATACTCATATAATTAGAGCTATCAAACATTTCAATCAAGCATTTGCCGAAATAGATTTCTCTAATTCTAATTATGAGGATTATAAAGTTGCTCAAGAAAGAGGAACTCGTGACGAGAGATTGAAGTATAAACAGCAATTCGTTTATCCAAAAGAGCTTATTGATGATATAACGAAAAAGTTCTCTAATCCCAATGGAGAATTCGTTAAAGGTTTTGATGAATTGAAAGACCAATTCGATTGTAAGTTCCAAATAAATCTCACGAAAAAGGGTGGTACAGGAACTTACATTTTGAGATTCCCTCCTGTTGATAAAATCAATAAGATCACTGTATCAAAGACAAAGGGATTTCAACTCGATAAGTTGCCTGTATGGCTTGCGATAAATGTTAAACAAATACTTGACATAGTTCCTTTCAATAAGAAGCTATTTGGTCAGACATTTGTTGGTATAATCCTTCATGAGATATATCATAACATTGTGCATTGTCTTGATTTAAGAAACAGAAGACTCCATACTGATATCAAAAAGACTTTCTCTAATAAAACAGGTGAGAATCAAAGTAAAGAAAGTCTCATGACAAAGATCAATGGATTCATATCTCGTTTCAAACAGTCATACAATGTCGGTGATGCTGATATGAATGAAAAGCGCACTGCGAATAGACTGTTTGTTTTAACCCAGATATCTGATAATGCAAACGCAATGCGTCAATTCGAAAAGGATTTGAAAGATGCAAATGATGAGACCCAGGATATGAAAGAAATCGATGATTACATCAAACGACTGAAGTCTGTTAAAACAACCATATCTGTCAGCAGAGCAATGCACATAGCATCATGTGCATGTGTAATACTCTTATCTGGTATTGGATTTGTATTTGGTGTTACATCCGCTGCAATAGTTGGTACCATTGGTCTTGTTTGCATAGCATTATCGATGTTACTCAAAGCCGTGAGAACTTTGCTCGGTGTTTCTGTTGGTGTTAAGGAAGAATACTTCTGCGATTTGTTTGCAGCTATGTATAAACTTCCAATACATCTGACATCATACAATCGTCAGATAGCTCTGAATAAGAAATATGCATCTAAGATTACTGAAGCACATGGCTTATCTCAGGATATCTCAAAGAAAATCAAGGATCCTCATCCAACGACTTTCAATAGAGAACGTGTTTCATATCAAGTTGCAAAACAGATACTTGATTCCGGTCAAACACTTGAACCTGAAATCAGAGATTACTTGCAATACATTGTAAATCTTCATGATGGTATTGAGAACATCGATGTTCCTTACAGTAAGACTCAGGCCAAGAAACTTGATCCCGAAGCTGCAAAGGATCTACAGCGAACACTGGATGAATTTGTTAAGAATACTGGTGTATCCGTAACAGAATCATTCGTTGAAGGTGGTGAATAATATGGCATTGGATCCAGTAGGAATCACAATGGCTGAAGTAGGAAAGATGTATCCTGCAGATTTTCAGCCAATAGGTTATGACTTTGCATTTGGTACTGACTCGATGGGTAGACCGAAAGTATTGTCATCATTCCAAATAGGTGTCAATGCCGTATTGACACTACTGTGCATGAAGCCTGGACAGTTTCCTTCCATACCTGATCTCGGTATAGACATAGATTCATATTTACATGAATACTCTGATGATCCAAATATCCCAATTGAAATAAAAAATAAATTGGTAGAGCAATGTAATCGTTTAGATATAATTGGTCTAACAATTAATGTTACAATTGAACATATGCAGGATAACAAAGATGCTCTGCTGGTAGAAATTACTGGTACCGAGAGATTGAGTTATGGTAATGAAACAGACCATGTCATCATAGGTATCTCCTATGATAAACTCAATAGGCTTTATGTCAAGAAAGTAAACTTGTAAGGAGGGAAACATAAATGGCTGACATCAATAAACGACAGATGGTTCAAGATACGGTTATAAAGACTTTGTCTCTTATGGATCCCACCTTAATCAATGCAAAGAAATATGAGAAGTTTTTTAATTCAATGAATGATGCTCAATTCGCAAAATGGATTAAAGACTTCTTGGCAGATGATAAGAGTAATATCCGTTTGGATATTGAAGAATTTGGTGATGGTTCTCGTACGTTGAAATATGAAAACATCGAAAAGGCTGCAGACTATTTGGGTATTAAATTATTCGAATATGTTTACATCCCTCATGTTTCTTCCAACCCGAACCGACCCATAAGAACAAAGCAACCAGTATTGGTTGGCTATCTTAACGTCAAGCGTACTCAGCAGCTCGTTACTAAGAAAACGGGACTTGCTTTAAACGATGATGATCGTGATGATATGACAGGTGCCGTAAAAGGTGATGCAAAGGGTGGTACCACAACTGGTATTGAGAATGAGCTTCTCGCAGGTGTTGGTGCAACAGATATCTTATCTGAGATAACTGGTGCCCGTGCTGATAATGTAACTGAGTACGACAACATGCTACGTTCAATTGCAGAAACTGGTTCTGTTAAGTTGGCTGATATCAAGACCAATGCATATGACAAACCAACACTTCTCGCTGCTGATTTATATTTTGCTGCTATGGGATTAAAGACTGATCTCATATCAGAATCATATTACTCGGTCGAGAATGTTAAGTCTGCATTTGAAGGTGATTAATTAAATGAAAAGGAGAATAAGTAATGAAAGTAAATATTGCTGGTAAGGGTGTAATCCCTTTCGTAAACAAAGTTGCTCCGATATATAATATCGAAGTAAACGCAGAGATTCTCAAGAAGCTCGTAAAGAATCCTAAGTTCAAGATTTATGATGCTAATGGATTCGGTCAGATAACTGCTGCTACATTTGCTCCTCCAGCACCTGTTGCTCCTGTTGAGGAACCCAAGGTTGAAGAGAAGCCTGTTGAAGCACCAAAGCCAAAGAAGGCTTCCAAGAAGGCTAAGAACATCGATGAAGTTCCTGGTGTTGTAAAGGAAATCGTTGTAGAAGAGAAAGCTCCTGTTGCTGTCGAAGAGCCTGTAGAGATCGAGCAGGTTGAAGAGCCTGTAGAGATGAATGAAGAAGTTGAAGCTCCTGCAATCGAAGTTCCTGTTGAGGAAGAAGAGCTTGAGATTCCTGTAGAGGATACAGACTTCGAGGAATTCCCTGCTGAAGAAGAAGCTGAGGAAGCTACAGAGGAAACAACTGAAGAAGCTCCTAAGACTACTTCAAAGAAAAAGAAGAAGAATCGTAAGTAATACTGAAGGAGGAGTATCATATGTTCTTCCTTGAACAAGATGAATTCACAGAAGAGGAAACTAGGGTATTTGTTGAAGCTTACGGTATCAAAGATGCTCCTCTTAATGAAATAATTGTTGAACCAATTATTTCAATACTGAAATCCCCACGACATAGAGCAGAATATATCCGTTATGGTGAGGAATTCTTACAGGCAAACTCCGAGATGCTGTCTAGAGAATTCCCTACCAAAGCGGTATCATTCCCTCGAATGTATGTTGATAATATATTCAACATGTTCGGTTTCAATAAGAACACCTTCAAAGAGAATCTTAAAACAATTCTCAAGAATGTTTCTGATAAAACCGAATTCCAAACTATCGTTGCTAACCCAACGAATGTAATTCATGCAATCGTACTCGTGTATGCTGATAGTATTCAGCACAGAGCATTGCGTGATTCTGCAAGACAACAAATGGGCTTATCTATCTATAATAATAACTTCAATGCTTTTTTCCATCCACCTCATCCTGTTGAATCTACAATGGCTTACACTTACATGAACCTTGATAATTCATGGAATCTTGTCAAGAGTGAGAACATTATCAACTGGATTGACTTAACTATCGAGACCGCTTTCCAATATTGGCGCAGTAGACTCGATGTTGAAATGGACACGTCGGTGTTGGTTCAATTCCTCAATCGTGTCAGAACATCGTTCCGACAGAATTTACGCTTGCTGGCGAACCAGTACTTCAAAACCGTTGAAGAGAATAAGGGAAATCTCGTCGGAACGGATGTTTCTTCAGATGACATGTATTTTGAAACCAATAACACCGTTAAACTTAGAGATGGTCTTATACGTAGAATCAATAGTAAGGACCAGTTATATTGTAAAAAGGGAGATTTGTATATTGGTATTGCAAAGCTCAAGAATGTTAAGACAGATTCATTATATGAATTTGCACAGACAATTGAGCAGAAAGATATTTCAATGATTATTGATACAATCTTCTACGTATTTATTTCGAAAGAAGGAAATACAATAGAGGATATCAACTCAACGAAATACATTTCCAGAATTACAAATCTTCCTACTGCAATAGACAGAGCCGTTGCTGGTAAACCCATAATCGATATGTTGTCTAAAAAATATGATGTTGACCAGACAATTGTACGAGCTTACATTTGTTTGCTTGCGACATATATCATGTATCGTATCAACGACCTTAAGTCATAATACGATACGAAAAGTTAAAGCTTCTTATAGCTTAATATTATAATAGAAAGGAATGAAATTTATGAACGAGACGAATGTTCGTAATGAAATTCTTGATTCCATAGATAGAGTTGATCATATCACTCTGGAATCATCTCTCGACGTACTTTTTTCTCTTGGTGCGGCATATGAAAAGTCTGCAATGATTATGGAATATGCTTCTGATCCTGATGAATTAAGTATGTTCGCTATATTCCAGGAGGCTGACCAGCCTGCTGCAGAAGGTGAAGCTAAAACTGAAGAGAAGCCTGCTGAAAACACCAATACAACTGTAAGTGCAAATGATAATGCACCTGCTGCTAATGCTGAGGCTAAGAAGAAGTCAGGAATTCTTTGGTTTATTCCTAACCTTATCAAGAAACTCTTCCAGTTCCTGAAGGATGCTTGGAATGGTGTAATCACTCCTAAGGCAGAACAGGTTTCTGAGAAGACACAGGATCTCTTTGAAAAGATCGCTGGTAAGGATGAGTCATGGATCAAAGAACATGCTACAGAGCTTGGTCTTGCTGGTGGTGCTCTCACAGCTGTACTCAGCTTCATCGCTGTTGTTAAGCACAATGAGATCGCTGAGATGTTGGCTTCATTCGGTAAGTCTATCGGTACAGTATTCAAGGGTATGAAGGCCGCTCCATCAATCGCATGGAAGGGTGGTTCTTTCATAACAAATGTCAAGTTTGAAGGACTGATCAAAACTGTTGCTGCATACAAGAATGCAGTTATGGCTTACAAGAACAATCCTGATGTCAAGAAGCTCATATCTGATATCGACAGCATTCCAACAACTCCTGATACAATCATTGCAGATTCTACTTTCGAGCTGTCATATGACGACATCATTAAGACCTTTGATGAAGCAAAGAAGACATTCGGTGGCGATGAAGAAATAAACGTTGATATCAAGCCTATCGAAAATCCAACAGATGAACAGCTGAAGGATATGCAGAATGCTAATGGTAAGACATCACTGTGGGCAAAAATCACTGGTGCGATATCCAACGTTTTCAAGAAGCTTCTCTCATGGGTAACTGGTCTGTTCAAGAAGGAAAAGGAAGTTGACGAGCAGGTTAATGCTGCTGAAAATACTACTCCTATAGAGGGTGAAGCTAAGACTGAAGGTGAAGGAACAGAAGGTGAAGCAAGTACTGAGAACGCTGAGCAGACTGCTGCTCCTACAGAGGGTGAAGCTGCTCCCGCTGCCGAGGAAGAGAAGAAGGGTTATACTGCTGAAGAAATCAACTCAATGCTTCCTGAAGGAAAAGCACCTCTTAAGGTTGGTTCTGACGGTCTCATTCTTAGTAAGGCTGGTACTCCTATCAGAACACCTTTCACACTTCCTGGTGGTCAGATGAAAGTTAAGCTCAACCCTGATGACAATAAGTACTATGTTGCTGAATCAGCTGAGACTGATATTGATGAAGAGGAACTGATGTTTGTCGAATCATATGAAGAGGAATTCTCTGATGCTGATATCGAGGTAAGTAATCACTGGTACAACTAAAAATCATGAGGAGATATCCCCATGCGGGGATATCTCTTCTATTATATTATAACGAAAGGAAGAACTTGTATGCCTAAAAAGAGTACTCAGACTAACAAATATGAGACTGCTTGTTTTATACAGGAAGCTCCTGTTATGTCCGAAATGAATGTCAATGGATATACAATAAAGAAATCTGCAGAAGGTCTTCCGTATTGTGAGTTTGAATCAACACTCATGACATTCAACGAATACAATCGTATGAGACGTCGTTATGATGCAAATAACATTGATACTGTTATTGCTTCTGATGAAAGAATCAACGATCTGTTGAGACGTCATCAGTGGAGAGGTGAATGGAATCATCCAAATCCGGATATCAAGGGTCAACAATATTCTGATATTCGTATGACAATTCCTGAGCCAATCAGAACATCTCACTTTATCACGAAACCCCGCCTGGAAGGCGATAGATATCGTGGTCATATAATCACTCATCCCCGCACAGAGTGTGGTAGGGCTGTTGCTTCAGAGATCATTGATATCGGTTCTATCCCATGTTTCTCAGTACGTCTGCTCGGAAACATGATTCCTAATGCTCCGGTTAACCAGCCGAATATGAGAGTGTCAAAGGTTATCACATTTGATATGGTTGACTTTCCATCACATGCTGGTGCACAGGCTGATATAACTCCTGCTGCATACCAGGAAGGTGCTGTAATCTTCCTCAAGGAATTAGCTAAGTATTGCTGTGAGCAGGATGAGAACATGAAGGTCGTATGTGAATCATTCCAGTTCTCTACAGATGAGATCATGGGTATCCACAATGGTAACATTGTATTCCAGGAAGCTGATACAAACTCAAGAGTTCATATTCCGCTTAAAGGGGATATTCGTAAGGAAGCCATGTCAATAATACTTGGATAATGGAGGTTGGATATATGGATGAAAAGAATATCATAATCAAACAATCCTATTTCACCAATATCCAAACCGCTATCAATAGCATCAATGAGTTTTTCTCTTCACAGTTCAAAACCAAGAACTTCCCTGTTCTTGATGAAGGTCTTGATATAGATCCAACTGTGGAGAGAATCCTTACTCGTCTGAATGCTGTTGATTCATCTTGGGTATTTGATGAAAATAAATATCAGGATATGCTCAATCTCATTAATGGAGAACTTGAGAAGATTGATCCTGAGGGTGGAGTTTATGAAACACTTATGGACTCCAATAATGAAACTCTCATTCAGGCTGTTGATTCCTATGTTGGTTTCAAGTGGCTTAACTTAATTGCAGATAACTTTGATGCATTTACAACATTCATCAATGGTATCTACACATTCGAGATATTCTATAAACCATCGGGATATACTCCAGTATTGAATATCTTCGATCAGCCAATCTCATTCGATGAAGTTCCATCACTTGATCTTGACGATAAGGTATTCGACGTAAATGCGTACGTTGATGGAATATTCAAGAATGGAGACATCTCACTTCCTGAAGAACTCACTGAAGAGAGTGAAATCGAACGTATATCTACACGTCAGGATCTTGATGGTTATGAGATTATGGTTGATGACTCGGTCCAGGAAGCTGCTGAGATAAATTACTTCGAGAATGACAAACCTGCAAACATGAAGTATTCTGAATCGCAGAAGAAGTTCTTAATATCTGAAGAATTCAAGAAAGCTGTTGATGAGCTCATTGCTGGTCTCAGAAAGTGTGATTCTACAGATGATCTGTTGAAGTTCTTTGGTGATTCCACAGTTATACCGAAGCTGGTTGACAGAATGAGTCGTACAGTTATACCATTCATTCTTGTTAAGGTTCTCACTAATCCAAAGAAGACCGTCCTTGACTTCTCTGGAAAGTTGAAGAAGTATACTGATTCATACGCATCAATTCTTTCACAGAATGTTGGTGCTCGTAGATTTGAAAACTATGATCTTTTTTCTACTTTCAAATCTGATAAGGAGGGAACCATCAAGTTCGTTGAAGATTTCTGTAAGTTAAATCTTGTAAACAATACTGATGCTTCCATCGCAAATAACACACTCCTTACAATCTTCAATATCTTTGACTCAAGAATCTATCTCGATCTTGCATATAACAATGCTCCCGAGAGTATCAAGAGTGAAAAGATTGAAGATGCATTCGTTAAGGAGATCCGTGGTAGAATTAATAAGAATTCTCGTACACAGACTGCTTACACAGAAGAGGCTCCCAAGGAGACTACAGATACAGGTGAATCAACAACTGTTGAACCTGAAACAACTGAAGCTGTCACAGAGTATGTATCAAAGGAACTGAAGAAGTTTGGTGATATGACTCCTCGTGATATGCGTTTCTGCGATCAGTTCGGTGCTCTGTTACTTAAGGAAATCGATACTATCGAAGACCGTATGTACAATGAGCATGTATCACCAATTCTCATCGATGAGTACATTGGTGAATCATATGATTTCCGTCTTGGTGATGACATCATCATGGAAGCAAACATCACAAAGAGACGTGAAGCTTTACAATCTGCAATCGCTTCATTCCTTGAAGAGTGTGAAAAGATTGTAGAAATGGATAAGAAGCATACTTGGAATAACAATACATTTGCTCGTCAGTTCAGAACTACAGCGGGTATGATGTTCCCAAGATCATTCTTCCCGTTCTTGCTTCCGATACCTGTTGCAAACGTAACTGGTTCATCTGAACAGCACACCAACATCAAGCAGAGTCATAAGTGGATCAAGAAAGCTCTTAAAGGTAAGGCTGGACAGTTCACAAATGAACAACTCCGTACTATGAATAACCTGAAAGATCTTGTTGATGACATGTGGGGAACCGTTAAATGGTTCTGGATTAACCCAATCAACTGGTCCAAGGAAGTAAACATTGGTCACAATACTCGTATTCAGGGTAGAGTTAAATCAATGGCTCGTATCGCAAAGGATATAGTTGCACTTAAACCAAAGCTTGACTTCGTTCTTAACGATGATAAGTTCGTTAATGAATTTGCATTCATGGAACAGTACTCCGAAGAAGTTATCATGGAAGCTACCACTGAAAAGAACCATGAGAGACTCAATACAGCAATCAAATCATTAATGAATTTGATGCGTAAGATCACCACGATTTCTAAGGATGGTACATGGACAAATAACACCATGCTTGCAATGTTCAGAAATAGTGAGAACATGGTTATTCTCAAGGAAGCTAGAAAGTATGTTGAAATGGCAATTGGTGGTTCCGGTGGAATCAAGATGGAGAATAGTGACACAATGAAAAACCTTGACGTTAAAATCAAGGAAATGCTGTCAACTATCAAGAGTGCTAAACTGAATCCTCTTGTAAAGAAGAACACCAAGGAATCTGAAGCTGCTAAGAAGATATCTTTACTTGCTGGAGAGATCGTTGGTCTCGAAGGATCACTTGGATTCCTCAAGGATGTTCCTGTAAAGGACAGACCTAAGAAGAAGGGTGAAGAAGCTGCTTCTACTGAAGAGACGACAACAGAGTCAGCTGTTATGGACTTTGATGAGTACATGGTAATGATGGAAGGAGCTGCAATCGACGGTTCTATTCCTAATTATATGAAGAACAGAATTGCTCTGTCTGATAAACTCAATACAGGCACATCTCCTGCTGAACTTCCTGAAGGTGTTCCACAGAATCCTATTCCGGATCTCACAGATTCAATCGACACTAAGTTGAAGACACCTAGTGATGATATGAATGATGTACTCGGTTCTGGTTATGAAGCTCCTAATAAGAAAGATGAAGGCAAGATAGTTGTTAACATCACCAACAACTACACCAATTCTTTCAATAAGGATTCCAACAACACAACCACAAATACAAAGGATGATCATTCAACAGGTAAGGTTACAAATGTTACGAATACAAATTCTAACAATGAAACCTCTACTAACTCACACAATGATTCATCTAAGAATAAGGATGAATCCTCTAATAAGAGAACAAATTCTTCCAATAAAAAGACATCATCTTCTAAATCTACAAAGACTGATAATTCAGGCTCTAACAATAATAATAATAGCAGCACATCTGCTGACGTAGATTCGAAGGAAAAGAAATTCTCGAATGGTAAAACTGTTCAGGAAATGTTCTTATTCTTAGAATCCAAAGAGCCCCGTTCAGATAGAAGTGATGCTGGAAAACCTCCAAAAGAGGATCTATTAACAAAAGCAATGGATAGGGACCGCGAGCTTTTGCCTAAACAGCAGAAAGCTAAGAAGGGAACTACCAAAGCACTTAATACCGGCAAGGCTGTCCTGAAACCCATTTCTCGAACAAAGCAATGGTTGACTAACATAGTTGACTCTGTAATCAAGAGGGATGAAGACGCAGTAAAGGCCGAAATGCTCGACAATCCAAGTTACCGTTCTTCGGTTTATAAAGCAGCAAGAATTGCAACCAAGCTTGGACTTACTGGAGTGCTCTATGCATTAAATCCGTACCTGGGTGTCGGATATGCTGGAGTTCAGGGTCTTAAGGCAATTGACAAACACCGTCTCAAGAAGGAAGTTGGTCAGGAGCTTTTGACAGAACTTGAAATCACTGAACAAAAGATCAAGGATCTCAGTGGTATCAATACACCTGAAGCAATGAAGCAGAAATATGAACTTATGAGAATTAGAGAGAAGCTTATTAATAAGATTCCTGATACTCATAAATCATTCATAAAGAGACCAAGCGAAATTGCATAATATAAAGGAGGGATAACAATGCCTAATGATAATCTTTTCTTCATGGTCATGGAGGCCGAAGGAGACGAGATGGCTGCATTTGATGAGAATGCTATGGCTGGCGATGATGCTGGCGGTGAAGACGTTGCCCCTCCTGCTACTGACGAAACCGGTGGTAGTGAAAATGTCGATGACACAGCACCAGACTTCAGTGAAGACGACTTTGATATGGGTGGTCTTGGTGATGCAACTGGTGATGAAAATTCAGGTGGTGATGAAATGTCAGGAGACGAAGGTAATGGTGAAGAAGAAGCTGATCAGAAAGATGATAAGCTTTCAACGAAAGCTAATGATATTCTGAACCAGCAGTTGTATACAAAATTCGTTGCTCGTAATAAGGACATCGAAGGAATTATCAACAGCATAAAGGACTTGGTTCCTTTACTTCCATATGACGTTGTCAAGTCAAATGACAAAACAGTTAACCAACTGAAATCTGCCCTTCAAAAAGGACAAGAATACGTTATCAATGATTTCGTAGATTCTGGTTATGGAGAAAACTTGCTTTTCTACAATAAACTGGACAGCTTATATGTACTTCTACTGAATCGAATTGATAGTAATCTGAAAAAGATTAAAAATAATTAATTGAAAGATTATATCTTTCGAAATTTAAATCAAAGGAGTGTTTTATTCATGGCATACAACGTATCATCTATGAACAATAGCCACGGAACATGGTTCCAGGAACAGATGAACATGATTAACAACGCATCTGTTACAGAACTGGATTCACTTAGCGATACTTTTGCTAAGAACTTCCAGGAGGCAGTTACTGATATCGAAAATGCATATAACGGCATCAACGTAATGAGAGATGCTAAGAAGATGATGGATAACCCCGAGATCATGGCTGAATATAAGACTCAGCTTCTCGATCCAATCCTCGACGAAATCCGTACAGCAGCAGCAGATCAGAGCGATCCTGGTGAAAAGTTCCACCTCGAGAGCGTAGCTGATCAGCTCGAGTCTTCATGGGAAGAGAGCAAGAAGAGCTTCCTGGTACAGGAGTCTTATAATACTTCTACATACCTTCCTCTTTCAACTCTCGACTTCCCTGCATTGATCAAGCAGTACATCAGATTCCTTGGTAAGGATATCATTCCTGTACAGACTGCTTCTTCAACAAACATAGAGCAGCGTATATTCGTTAAGTATCTCGTAAACAACCAGACTGGTGAAGAGTATGAGGTACCAAAGGTTTACTGGCAGAAGGAAGCTGACGGAACTCCTACATGGAAGAAGCTCTGGAATGCTGGTAAGGGCGTAAGAATCAATGATAAGACTCCTATCATGCTTGCTGACATAGCTGCTGCTAAGAACAAGAAGTATGATATGTTCAACCACCTCCTCCAGGATGATGGTACTCCTTATCCTGCACAGGGTCAGGCTGGCTGCTTCGAGAAGACTCTCAGAAGCCGTCTCTCATATGACTTCAACATTCAGTACATCGCTCTCGATGCTTCAACAGAGGCTCAGACAGTATATGTTCTCACATCTTCTGCACCTGAGGATTGGGGTACTGGTGAGTACTACACAAAGGGTGGCACAGAAGAAGAGCCAACATATGAGGCAGTAACATTCGAAAACACAGGTACAGCTGAAGAGCCTGTATGGTCACCTGCTTGGCAAGCTAGCACATACTACAAGAAGGAGACAACTGGTGCTACAACTGGCGTTACTAAGGTTAAGCTCCCTGGCGCTGGTATCGCTATTGATATCCAGACTGGTGGTGTATTCCTCAACGGTGAGTTCACAGACGATCTCAAGCTCCCGATCGTAGATCCTGATACAAACCTTCCTACAGGCGAGTATGCTCCTGCTATCAGCGACATGCTTTCTGGTCGTGTTGACTTCGTTAAGGGCACACTTACAGCTTCTTCATGTGGCACAATCGTAGGTCTCTACGTTTCTGGTCACATCAGCAACGAAACAAACCTCAGAACAATCGGCTTCAGAGAGTATCCTCTCATCCGTAAGTTCCTCATCAGCGATGGTTGCAGATTCCAGCTTCCATTCACAGTTGAAGACTTTGCTGAGGCAAATGCTGCACTCAACTTCAACCTCTATAACAGACTCGTTCAGGAGCTCGTTGTTAATCAGGAAATGTTCGAGGATGAGTCAATCCTTGAGTACCTCGACGAGCAGTTCGATATGTACGATGGTTACGATTCAGATGTATTCGCTCTTGAGAGCTATACACATACTGAATTCGTAGATCTCGATCCTACTTCCATCTCACCAACATTCGCTGGCGATCCTTGGGAGTACAGAACTAATGCTATCCACAACGCAATCAACTCTGTAATCTATGAGCTCTGCGATCGTGGTAAGCTCGAGAACCTCGGCTTCGTTATCTATGCTAATCCGAAGGCTTGCCGTCTCCTCAATAAGTTCGTAACATGGACTGTTAAGAAGAGCACAGAAATCGGTGGCGTTCAGATGAACCACAGCTTCGGTATCCTTACAGATTCCGATCTTCCTATCCGTGTCGTTGCTTCTAACCGTGTAGATGCTTACACACTCATCCCTGCATACCAGAAGGATGAGAGCGGCGAGGCTCTTCCTGAGGGTACAATGTCTAAGGAGTACTTCTTCAAGATCGTTGCTTATCCAATGGACAAGTTCCACATCTCATACAAGCACCTCCGTTTCGCACGTCACCTCACAAATAGCCCTGAGAATGCTGGCTATGCTGATATCAACAATCCTGGTGGTCAGGCTGTTCTTATCACAACATCAGCTCAGTACAAGACAATCTCTATTCAGGGTATCCAGGGTCGTGTTATCTGCAAGAACACAGTTCTTGTTCCTGATATCAAGGCTGGTGTTACTGCTCCTGCTAACATTGCAGACGGCGGCGACGATGCAAACAACTCTGTTGGTCCATGATCGTTTATAGATCCATAAATGTGTGAATAAATAAGGTAGAGTAGACGGGGGCAACAGCCCCCGTCGAAATACTTTTACACTGTTTCTAAGAAATTCTCTATCATTGCTAATGATAACTTGATTACGTACTCAGGATCTATATCAGGATATGTAGACATTGTATTATCTATGACATTTCTGGTTGAATCTTTTCTTGCTATTTTAAGATTCTTCGATAAGAGTACTTCCATATTGATATTCTCTAATATGGTTTTTCTCATTGCTTCAGATTCCTCGGGTGTAGGTAATCGATAATCTGTTAATAAATGCTTTTTATTGATAACTTCATTGAGTTTCTTTTCTATGGCCTCGTTACCACTGGATAACGATCCTATGTTCTTATTAATTATGGTCATAGCCTTCTTGTTCTCTGTGTCTAAATCTTTCATTTCCTTGAATGATTTTTCTTGATCAATTCTTAATTGATATAATGAGAATGCTAAAGATGCCAATAGATCTGATATAATCTTTTTCATTTTAATTATCAGAATCAGACATACAGACATAAGTATCAAAATGAATGATGCTGCAACCACGAGGGTTATTAATAGACAAAAATTAATAGATTCCATAATAGGATCCTCCTTAAAAATTATTATAGAATGGAAGTGTAATTTATATGAACAGTATTGCTATGGATACTATTAAAGCATTAGTAGAGCATAAGAAGTATGATGCTATTACTGAATATGCAAATGTTCTACATGGCAAAGATAACTTGATCGTTTCTGAATACGGCGGTGCTAATGTTCGTCTTTATAAAGATAATGATAAAGTTTGCATTTTGTGTCCTAAGAAGATCGATACAGTACAGGAAGGATACTTGGCTAATGCTATAGCTAACGGTACAGTATTCGATGATGCTGATGAGATCGATAGAAATGCTTCAGTTATCGAAAGAACAACTCTGCCTTATGATGCAATGGTTAATGGTGGTAAAGAACCTCCTACGAATCTGAAACCCATGATAGCTATTGTTGTAGGTAGAATGGGTGATGATGGATCATTCGGTGTAACTGATGCTGATAGAACCAATGGTATCAACTTTGTTAAGGATGCCACTGCAGCTAACGCTAATGGCGAAAAGGTAAATCGTGTGGTTGACAATTATCTTGAGAAGGATGATGGAGGATTCTATACTCCTGAGATCGGTAAGAACATCAGTGGTCTCAACAGAGAACTTGGTGATGTTAATTCAACTGATCCTGGTGATGTTGTAACAGATGATGATACAGTAGATTCATATGATGGATATGATATGGATGCTATTGAGCGTGATCCTGATACTGCTGATGATAATGAACCTGTTGACAATGATGATGCAGGTGATTCATATGATGCTTCATCTCCTGATGAGAATAATGATGACGATGATCAACTCGACGTTGATAATGGTGAGAAAGAAGCCAATAACGACGAAGAGGGTGAACCTGGCGAGGTTCCTGATGGTGATGAACCTGAAGATGATGAAGACTATGAAGAGGGAGAAGATCTCGATTCTGATGAACCCATGGAAGTAGATGAGTGTGGTAACTGCATTCCTACAAACAAAGCAGTTGTCCAGGAAGAAGATAGTGAGTATGTAGAAGAATCTCTTAAGGTATCTAGAGAAGATATGAAGGGAGAGTTCATGAAGAAGTCTCCCGATGGATCATACCATAGTGGTAGTAAGAAACCTAAGGAGAAGAAGCCCGCACTCAAGATCACTGGAGACAAGATTTCTGCTAAGTCAGAAGATCTCAAGAATGCTATGACTGGTGACTTCATTAGATGTGTTGATAAAGATGGTAAGATCAAAATGATCAAGGTTACTGTAGGAAAATCTCTTATCGATAAGAATGATAAGGTTGTCATCAATATCACTGAAGATTCCGCACGTATCACTGTTGCTCCTGAAGATAATAAGAGTGAGGAAAAGAAAGCTCCTACCAAGAAGAAGGTTATCAAGAAAACACCTTTCGGTCCTATTGCAACATGGGTATATGAATATGCTAATGGTGAAGTATTTGACGAGGCTGTATTCGTTCAGGAAGAAGACGGTGAAGCTGCAGAGGCAGCTGAAGCTGAACAGATGGGTGAAGACGTTGGTGAGACTGAAACTGCAACTGAAGCATGTGAACCGCCTACAATGCCCAAGGGTAATGATCTTCCTGTGAACACATCACCTATGACGCATCAGGAAGGTTTCCTGACAAAGAAGCCTAAGAAGCTTAAGCCCATTGGTCGAGATGTGGTAGCATACATAACTTGCGAGATGAATGATATCCATTCTTCGAATGATCAGGCTATGTTGGCTGGATATACTTGCTCTAAGATAGAGCTCGTTGACTGGTATATCACCGTACTTGATACACAGGATCCTAAGTACATCGTACCACATTCACGTCAGTATCTTATTACAATGAAAGCACAGCTTGAGAGCTTGCTTACACAGATACTGAAGATACGTCCTATCAATCGTTCAGAGCAGATATGGCGTGTAAACTATCCTACAGCATAAGGAGGGAATAATAAATGAGCATTGATGTAGATAAGCTTGCGATAGTAACAACCAATGACGATAACAAGAATCTGTTTGAGGATGTTGCTAAAGAATATAACAAAGCTAAGGATGTATTCCGCGTTCAGTATTCAATCCTTAACTATAAAAAGATCATCGATGAAATGATCTCATACTTGGATGGTTATAAGAAATATGCTGCAGGTGATGACAACAAGAAATATGAAGGTAAGGTACTTTCTATATCTAGAAACTTCTTCGAGAAGATGTTCTCATCTAAGGACTATCGTAAGAAGATAAACATATCTGCCTTTAGAGAAGAGAATCTTGATTACCTCAAGAAGACAAAAGAACTCAAGAGTATTATCGAGTCAACCGTTAAAGAAGCTGAAGATAATGCTGAGCTGAATTCATTGATCAGAATGATTGATAATCAGTATAAGAAGCTTGCTAAGGTTCATAAGGATGACATGAAGATTTATCTTTGGATTGTCAATAAGGATTCTAAGTTCTTCTCATACAATCTTGACGACAAGACACGTAAAGCATTCTATGATAAGACAACCCCTGTGATGCATAAAGTCAAGGATAAGTAAGGAGTGATAATATGAATATATCGGATGTAGTAAACGATATTAAATTATCACAAGGACTCCAAAACATAGCACTTCCATTTGACAAACCTGTTGAGAATGTTATTGCAGAAATACTGCGAATGACTGTACGTGAATATTCTGAATTCAAACCATATGTTCAGGAATCATATGCAGTCAAAAAGAACCTAAGGTCTCCTAACGAGATTACTCGTAAAGAGAATATATACTTCTTGCCAGAGGAATGTACGAGGACTCCCGTTAAATCTGCGAAAGCGGAAATAACGGGATCAACTCCTCAAGATGATATGGTTACTACTAACACATTCACCGTTGGTACACCATTCGTAGGATTTGGTTCTTACTATCCTCAGGATATTCTCAATGCACAGATGACTGGTGCTGCAATAAATAAGTATGCTGGTTTATCATCTCAAGCACCAAACTCAAAGTATCTTGGATTTAATAAGATACAGCTGTTCAACTTCCCTGAGCAATGCTTCATCAAGTTTACAGTAGAAAGAGTTCATGATTATTCTTTGGAAACTATTCCTGATACATGTTATGAAACTTTCGTTGAGTTGGCTACATTGGATGTACAGCGTACATTATACAACAACATCAAGAACATGCAGAACGTTGGATCTGCATTCAAGGAAATTCAATTAAAGATCGATGACTGGTCCGGTGCAGAAAAGGAACAGAAAGCATGGATGGAAAAGTATCGTGGTACATTCCATCTTGACAAACCCGATCTTATCACGTTCTTCTAACCCATGTGAATTACGGGGTCGTACGACCCCGTAATCATTTTATCTATATAATAAGGAGGTGGGTAATGAATGGCAAACTTAGTTACACAGAGTCTGAAGATACTTTCTAAAGCAACCGCTAGTGTTGGTAAAGAATATACATCTAATCTGACATCGTTCTTGAATGATGCTAAGGATGTAAAGAATACTATAATGAATGCTGGTACTGATGCAGCTGATACTTATGCAAAGCTTAAACGCACTAACATTACTAAGGCAATACATGACTGGTTCTATCAGGAAGAATCAGATTCTGAAATGGAATTAAATACTGGCAAAGATGAATTCGATGCAGGATTTTCTTCTGATGATGATGGTGCAAAGTTGGATGGTGATTCACCAAAGCCTACGGTGTTGACATCCGATGCGATGACCAACATATCTAACAAACAGACTAATGCTATCATCAAAGTTGGTAGACGTCAGACAGAGCAGTCTGTTGCTAACACTGCAGAAATCGTATCATCTTTGAATTCCAGATCTGCAGAAATGCTTACGGCTGTTAATAATATCAACAAAACCTTGTTGGGTATTAGTAGTCGTTTGGATAAAATAATCGAACTTCAAGCCGTTCCACTCACAAGTCAGCAGCAAGAGGTAGATAAGGGTGGCTTATACCAAGATGGCAAGTTATCATTGATGAGAATCTTTGAACAGTCAAAGAATTCTCTGGCAACCTCGGGACCAATGTCTTATCTCCAATTGGGTCTTGATGCTCTTAGACAGGGTCAATTAGGACCAAGCGCTCTTGCAGCAATTGGTGTTAAAGCTGCTGCTCAAAAGATAACAATAAACGGCAAGTCATTTGATGATTGGGGTAATGCTTTCAATGAAATGATTGGTACAGCAACCCAAACAGCAATGAATGAAATGATAAACTCGAAAGCGTTTAAGAAACTCTTCCCGGGTTTAACTTCATTCGAGGGCGATAAGGATTATGGTACCATCGTACCCAATCATTACGACAATAAGAAATCTATATTCGATGGAATGACACGAATGTCAATCGTTAATGTTATTCCTGAGATGCTCGCAAAGATTAATCAGTCTATTTCTGGACAAGAATATCATCTTGATTCACGTGGTAAGTGGATTGCAGGACCAATGAAGAATGAGTTCAATGAAGTAACGCGTGCTTCATTCCAATCTGGTGGTCTTTCTGCTAAAATGTCTTCTAGAATTTCCAATGCTGGTGTACAGAGTATTGGAAAGAAAATACCTTCTGAAGATATAAAGGATGCATCTGAAGCTCTCACAATGGCGATGGTTATGAAACTCCATCATGATGGTGACAGAGCATTCTCTGCTTCTAGAATCAAGACAGAGTTAGCCGGACAAGTTGAAAATGCCGTAGCAGTATTGTCTCTCATAGGTAGAGGAGATGCTGATTACTGGTATAAAGTTTGTCAGGTTATCGTTATGCAATTATCTTCTGGCATGATGGATTCTGCTGGTTTCGTTACTAACATAAATCAATCACTTCAGAAGATGATATCTGATGCCACTAACTTTGCTCAGTCGGGTAAAGCTAATGCATCACAAGCTACAAAGCTTACATTCAACATGGCAGCCAACCAATTCTTGGCAGCACATGGTGCACCTGCTCCAACCGGTGTTAATAATATAAATAACAATGGTACACTGGCTTCTGCTAATGGTACGATTGTTAATCCTGGTGAAACATTGGGCAAGTTCTCTACTGGTCAATATGTATCAGGTATTTTCTATTTGCTCAACAGAGGTATCAATGTTCGTATTGATAAGGATGCCGAGAGATATGAATCTATATCACTTGCACAGGTAAGACCTGACGCTAAACCATATGTATCTGATGATACATTTGGAAAGATGCTCAAGAAGGGTCTGACTGGTAAGCCTGGTAAGCTTGACAATGTTGCACGTGATGCCGTTAAGAACCAGATGGGTGGTTCTGATAATACACCATCTGGTTTTATAAGCAAATTCCTCAGTAGTCCTGCTATGGCATTATCAGCATTATCAAAGTTATTCAATAATGGACCGGGTGGTCTTCTTGAAAAGGCTAAGGATAAAGCTAAAGACTTCCTTGGTGAAGAAAGATATAACAAGGTTGCTGATAAACTCGGTGGTCTGAAAGATAGAGTTATTGGTGATGAAAGATTCCAAAATCTTAAAACTAATGCTCAAGAGAAGCTTGATGCTTTAAAGAATAAGGCATCAGAAGCAGGTAACAAAATTGGTCATACTCGTGTTGTCAATAACATGGCATATGCAGCTGATTCAGTCAAGCTTAGATCAGCTGAAGATACTGTTTCTCACTATAAGAGTGAGGATGAACACGATAACATTAGAGCTGCTGCTATCAAGGGTCTTTGTGAAAAGGGTAAATTTGATTTAGCAGAAGAGTATCTTGATAAGATAAAGAACCCTACCATTAGACAAGCTTTCCAAGATATCGTAGATATCAATAAGAAACGTAAACGAGGCGAAGAAGCTGCAGAGAACGGTGAAGAAGCAGATATTGGATCTGTTCTCATACAAAGAGTAAAACCTGAAGACGATGATGGAACAGTTTCTGCCGGTGAATCTCAAAAGAGTATTCTTGGTAGAATGCTTGGTATGGTCGGCAAAATTGCCAAGGGCGTTGCTAAATTAGCTGCTCGTGGTGCTATTGATCTTACTGTAGGTCTTAAGCAGATGGCTCAAGGTCTGTTGTTAGGATATAACGAGACTGATGCTGATGGAAATACTCATAGAAACAAGGGTCTTATAAGAAACCTTACAACTGTTCCAATGGGTGCTATGGCTAAAGGAGCTAAGAAAGCTGCTGGAGCTATTGGCAATGTAGCTAAAAGTGCTGTTGGAGCTGTAAAAGATAAACTTTCTAGCGGCGGAGAAGAATCAATCCTTAATAAGATTGGTAAAAAGATTGACTCGGCCAAAGAGATACTTCATAAACAATTGGAGAAACTCAGTGGTCTTAAGGATTTCGTAAAGGACAAGATTGGTGCTGCTTTAGATAAGATAAAGAACACTAGACTTGGACAAGCCGTTGGTAAGATTGGTAGCAAAATAGGTGGTGCCTTAACCGGTAACAGATTCATGAAGGGCTTTACTTCAAGCATGAAGGAAGCTAAGGAAGTACGAGATAAACTTCTCAACAAGAAGAAACGTGACGAAGCTATTGCTGAAAATCCGTTACAAGCTGAACAGTCAGAGATGATGGAAGGTAAGAAACCATCTATCTTTACTAAGATACATGAACTCTTGTTAGGTATCTCTGGATCAGTTACTCATCAGGAGCAACTTGCAGAGGATAGTGCTGAAAAAGAACAAGGTCAACCACAGGGAAATCCAGACGTTGGAGACGTTAATGAGAACGCTGGAGAAGGCGGCGGAAGACGCGGCTTATTCAGAAGACGTAATAGTGGTGGAGATTCTGGTGGTGACTCCGGTGGTGGAGACTCTGGCGGAGGCGGAGGTGCTCTTGGTGGTATAAAGAGCCTTATCGGCGACGTCATGGGCAACTTCGGTAAGATGATGGGTGGTATGGTTAATGCTCTTATGGGTATAGGAGAATTAGTCATATCCATCGTTACATCATTGGAAGCATTCGGCGCACTCCAAGACATGGTTAAGTCTATCTTGACAGACGGACTCCAACCACTTAATGAAGCTTTCGAAGCTATCATGGAAGCTATCAAGCCTCTGGTAGAGACACTCAAGGGTGCTGTAACAATGATAGCCAAGGTTGTTGTTAGCATCGCTAAATCATTGATCGATGTTGTTCAGCCTATCATAGAAGCTATCATGCCAATCATTCAGACAGTTATAGATCTCTTATCTCCTATCTTGAAGATAATAGAGGTACTCATGAATGTTATCATGATTCCTATTAAGATTGCCCTTGATATCATTTCACCTGTAATCGAAGGAATTGGATATACGTTACAAGTAGTATCAGGTGTTCTTCAGATTGGTCTCGGTGCTGTTTTAGGACTCCTCGGTGGCGTTGTATCAGGTCTCGGTCTCATACTCTCCGCTATTGGTTCTATACCACTTATTCCTGGCAATGGTATCAAGAAGAGTGGTGAATCGCTCAAGGCAACAGGTAAGGACATGCTCGAAATGAGTAAGACTATGATGTCTGCTGGTGCTGAACAAATCAAACAAGGTATTCAGGGTGGTATCTCACTCATTCAACGTCTTATTCCTGGCGGAGAAGATGGTACGAAGGAAGAACCAGAGGAACAGACATACGAAGATAAGCGTAAAGCACAATTGTCTGACACTGACTTCGGTTCTGGTGATGTTACTACTATCAACAATACTTATTCATATACATACGGATCCGGTAATACAACAATGAATCAGCATAGTTATGGCAGCTATATGAACATGTCTGATCGTGGATGTGGTCCTGTAGCTCTTGCTGATGCATATGGTCGTCGTACCGGAATGAACGTAAATCCTGCAAGATTGGCCGCATCTATGAATGGTGCTGGTCAGTATGATACTCGTAGAGGTACATCAGTTGCTTCAATGGTTAGCACTGGTAATGCTATGGGTATGGGAATGCGTATCGGTGGTGTAACAGCTGCATCAATCAGTCAGGCATCGCCAACAAATCCAGTTACTGTACTTGGATCCGGTCAAGGATTCGGTACTCGTTCTGGTAATAATCACTACGTCAATGTCGTTGGTACTGACAATCATGGTACAGCATTTGTATCTAACCCAATGACTGGTAGAGTTGAGAGACAATCAGTATCTAACGTTGTACTCAATTCGAAACTTGGTCTGTATGGTTCTGGCGATGAGGATCTTTCAGAATACGGATTCTCTGATGATGCTATGTCTTCACTCTCAAGACTTAAAGATATTACTTCTAAACTCACATCGATGTTTACCGGTGAATCTGATGCCGAGAAGAAGATTAATGATGCAAATGCAGAACAGAAGGCCAAAGAAATTAAACGTACTCTTGGTGATGACTACGATGCAGTCGAGCAAGAAGTCATTGCTAAACTTAGAGAGAAATATCCTGATTATACAGATGAACAGATTCAGAATAAACTCAACAGTCGTGAAGGATGGAATCTCATTCGTGAATTAGGTGGACAGAAAGCAGCCGATCTTTATACAGATGCACAGAACCTGATCAAGAAGGGTGGAGAAGAAGTAGGTGAAAACCTTACTAACATCACATCTAAACTCGATGCAATATCTATATCAACTGATGATGTTGAAGGTTCATCTGTATCTGGTGCTACGATGGCTTCATTCGAACCTATTCTTCACAAGGTTGCTGACTTCCCACAAGACGGCAGTGGTCAATACGATCAATCGCCTGTCCATGACTTCTTCAACGCTACAAAGATTGAAGGTAAGGACAACTGGAGACTTGGTGGCGGTAAGGGTACAGTTTATTCATCATCACGTGGCGGTTGGTATAAGAAATACAAAGACCCACATACAACTGAAGGTGAAGGTACTAGTGGTGACGAGCACGAGGGTGTACTTCTCCGCTATACCGGTGATGGTACTGCTCTGGCTAAGGCTATCACTGGCGGTACTGTTACATACGTAACCAAGGGTGAAGAAGGTGAAACCACCGGTCTCGGTAATGCTGTTAAATGGCGTGACTCTGGTGGTATGTATCACTGGTACTTACATATGAATTCTCTCGACAAGGACATCCAAGAAGGATCAAACCTCGAACCAGGTCAACTCATAGGTTACTTTGGTAATTCGGGAATGGATTCTGATGGTAAATATCTGAGATATATCGTAACATCTGCTGGTCCTCAGGGTAACACAGGTGACCCAGGTCATATGAACCCATTCACATTCTGGCAGTTCAGAGAAGAAGCAGACTTGTCAACAGGTGACACTGAGGAAAAGACATATAAATACCTTGTTAGCAAGGGCATGTCACCAATAGGTGCCGCAGGTATGATGGGATGCTTCAAGCATGAGTCAAACTTCCAGTATGATAACCTTGAGAACGTATATCAGGACATGATGGGTTATCCAGCAGGTCAAACTGGTGACGCACAATATGCTGCAGATGTAGATAGCAAAAAGGAATCAAGAGATGCTTTCATTTCAGGACGTAATTTGACAGCTTATGCTGGACAAACTCCTGGTGCTGCAGTTGGTTTTGGTATTGCACAGTTTACATCACAAAACCTCAAGTCATCGCTTTATGATAATACTGTTGGACAGGGTAAATCGATTACAGATATACCAGGCCAGCTTGATGAGGTACTCAATGTACTTCAGGCGCGTGGTCTTTATGATCAAATCAAAGGTGCTTCGACACCTACTGACGCTAACAAGATCTTCTTATGGAAATATGAAGCAGGTACAGGATATACAAGTGACGAACAAGTCCTTGGTGCTTATCCATGGATGCTCGATTCTAATCCAAACGGAGTTGTTGCAAGACATCAATCTGCAGAAGAATACTATAATAAGTATAAAGATTTGAACGTTGCTCAGGGATCTTCAAGTGGTTCAAGTGGTGGCGGTAAGTTCATCGCTGCGGCTACTAACCCTGGAGCATTCGGAAGCTCTGATATATTACAATCAGCCGCAGAAGTATTCGCTGCATGGGATGGCGGAACTTACATGCAAGGTGACTCAGGTACACTCACGCTTTCAAATGGTTCATCTATTCCTCACTTCAGACCTGACTGTTCTGGTTCACTTACAGGTGTAATCAGAAACATGGGTTATGACGTAAACATTGGTGACGTAACAGGTTTCAGAACCTACGATCTCATAGGACAGACATCAAATAATGCCATCTATAAGAACGGTCAACCATCACAAGATTGGGTGTTCTTACCGTATCAACAGGGTATGCTTCAGGCTGGTGATATTATCGTTGCTAAGGAACATATGGGCATGTATGTTACTGGTCCTGATAATACCTCTTGGGGTAATAGAGGTTATGATGGTGGTGCTACCAGTGGTTTTGCTGCATCAGCTGCAGGTGGTAAAGCATATCTTGCTGGTGAAAATGACTGGGAGACAAAGCTTGCCGCAACACTTTCTGGTGCTGATACTGGTGATGATAAGATTCAAACAGTTCTTAGATTCGTTGGCGTTGGTACCAACAGTATTGCTGGTGATAATGCAAACCGTGGTGGTCTTACATTCAAGACTGGCGTTAGAGCTGCTTCAGAATCGGGTAAGACGGTTGCTGCAATTCAGCAAGCAGGTGGTATGGCTAACTATGTAAAGCAACTTAAAGGTGATACATCAACATTTGATTTATGGAATCCTGAAAGTTATAGAAATACAACTGGTGCTGATAGAAACGATGCACTTGATAAACTGGTTGAATACCACAATGCTACAACTAAAAAGGATGAATACTATCATAATACTTATGGTGGAAAGATGACGCGACATGACATGGCAATGTGGATGGCAGAATACATTAATAATGAACCACGCGAAGGTTTCTCAGAATTGTTATCAGATCTGCATAGACTTAACCCTGGTTCTGGTGACGTATCAAATTCATGGTATGACGCATTGTATGGAACAAATCCATCATTAACAGCCACAACAGAAGTGCCGCCTATCGATCAATCAAAACTTACTGATGATACAGGGCTGTCTGCTCTTCAGCAGTACACAAATAAGTACAACATTAGATCCTCTGATGCTAACACAACGGACATGTTGAATAAGCTCGAGAATATGACATTTAATGTACGTGCTAAACGTGTTGAAGAGTTACTGGAAATCTTGATCAACAAAGTGGATGGAGGATCATCTGGAGATGAACCACTTCCGAATATGTTTGATGAAGAAATACCAGATGCAGTAACAAGACTCTCAATAGGATAAAAAATAAATGTACAACGGTGGGGCATTACGCCCCACCAAGTACATATACGGAGATAAAACTATGAAGAGTTTTACGAAGATTACTTCTTGAAAGCTTCTCTCTTAACCTTGAGAGATGGTTCCTCATGAGCCTTGATAACAGTCTTATACTTCTGACCCTTCTTAGGACCTTCCATCTGGATGATACCTTCCTTAACCTTCTCAGGTACTTTAACTACCTTGATGGTTGCAGGAGCTGTCTTGTCATCAGCTGCAGGAAGATCAAATGATCTTTCCTCATCATGCATGAAGCCTGTGATGAGCTCAGGAATCTGAGATACTGTGTTGGTTACATCAGGAGTCATTTCGTCGAGTATGCCGATCTCATCCTTTGAAGGGTAACCTGCCTTTGCATAGAACTTCTTAGCATCCTGAACGAATGCATGCTGGAAGTTTGATGCGGGTGTTGCTGTGCTATTGCCATAGTTAGCAAATGCAGCGAATGAAAAACCTTTACTTGTTGCCATTGTAATTTCCTCCTTATGGAATGATTGTTTATTTCAAGGATACATATCCTTGTTTGCATGGTGATAATATATGTTTCTGAAAATTAATTTATCAGCCCGTCAGTGACACCTACTACTGCTGATACTTCAGATTCTGTCAAAGGCATATTTGTTGTAATGTCTATACAAGTAAAACCTTTGCCAAGTAGATTCAATACTTGTGCGGATGTTGCTGTTGGTAATTCACCAATCTTCTTTCCTGATGCATCAAGTATCACGATAGAATATGTCATAATCTAGCACTCCTTTCGTTGTACTGTCCTTTTGTTCTTTATCTATATATGTCTATGACTGCTTTTAACCATCCGAAGTCTATATCTAAACCAATCTCGAATGGTACGTCACTATCGAGACTGATAATAAGGTTATCATAAGACATTGGTATTCTAAATCTGATGAGATAATCCTCAACATAGGCAACCAATGTTTCTAATATGTTATTATTGTCCGATAGTTTATTATATGTTGTATGATATGGATTTATGCTATTTAGAATAAACACCTCATATACTTCATCAGAATGAAATATATTCACGTATCCATTATAGATTCTATCATACATATCAATGTATAATAATTCCGGACGTTTTATTATTATTTCATTATTGTATATTCGTCTATTATATTCTATATAAAAAGATACGAGTGCATTTATTATATTAGGCAATATTTCCTGTAAATGCATCATTGGTTACCACCTCCCTTATAGCACGGGAATAATATATTTATGTTAAATATAATTAAATGTATATGCCGGGAATTCCCGGCATATACAATAATTATTTTAGAAGTCGAGATCATCTCTCTTATTTTCAGAAGTATCTGCAGTTGATGAACTCTTAGGAAGATCTTTGTCCCCCTTGTTTGTTGTACCTGTTGGGGTATCATCGTCATCATCTTCAGATCCCTTTGCTGAACGTGTATCAAAGTGATCGATCTTAGCTTTAAGATTAGCCATCTTAATGTTATACTTATCGATCATCTTTGTGTAGTTGTGCTCGATACGCTTCTTGCGCTGTGTAGCAGGAATCTTCTTGTATTCATCATAAGCCTTCTTGGTAGCTTCAAGCTCCTTGGAGACTTTCTCATACTGTTCAACTTTCTTATCATATGATCTAGAAAGACATGCTGATATGAGTGATACAGGATTGAGAGAAGCGGCGGTCTTAAAGATACCATTGAGGATGCCAAAGACACCTTCAACGAGACCTACAGCCTTGTTAGCAACAGCAGCTATAGCACTTGCTGCTTCCTGAGTTACAACATAGCTCTCTGTCTTAACCTCATCATTCTTCTTGTCATCCTTAGACTGTTTCTTTTCATCTTTGTTATATGCCTGATATAACTTCTCTGCATATTTATCAAAATCTTTACCATTCTTTCTAACAAAGTCAAGTATTTCCTTTGTCTGATCAGATGGACGCAGCTTCGGTGTAACAAATTCAAGACCATTTTCAGAAGCCTTGATGTTTGTTTGTATGTACATCAATGCTGAGATCATATATCTGTAACCCATTGAGAAGCTAGCAGTATATATAACATTCTTCGGATTTGGTTTAGCCATGAATTCAGGAATCATTTTCTTCCAAACAGGCTTTTTCAATGAAGCAAACATATCCTTGATTGCCGTAACATTGATAGTTGGAATGTTTTTGACACCATTACCAAGTTCACCGATGTCTTTGGAAAGTGTATCATATAAAGGATGCTTTGTTATATCACCCTTCATTTTATATTCATCACCGCTTTTGTTTGAATATATACGCTTCAGGTTCTTAGCATCCTTTTTATAGTTATTTTCATTTGCCATAACTTAATCTTCCTCCTTTCTCAATTACTTGCCGAGAAGCTTGAACATATCACGAGTCTTTGAACCCATGGTATCAAGTGTTGCAAGCTGTTTGTTTACGGCTGCAAGTGAGTGTACATCATAATCACCATTTATATCAGGAAGGAGAATTTTGATGGATTCACGATCTGTATCAATGATGATGAGTGAGATGAGGAAGAGTTCACCACAGAACTTCTTAGCTGCGGATGGCTTAAGAAGATCAATCTCTGTCTGAGCCTTGATGTTGTCTACATCTGCCTGTGACATGATGATTGAAGCATTAGGAATCATACCATTAAGGAGATTACCCTTACCCTGCTTGTCTTTGATGAATACCTTGAACAGTGACTTTCCTTCTACAACTGCAGCTGCAGGAGCATCACCCTTCATATGAGCGAGTTCATAAAGACGACGATACCATTTTCTGTTAGGATCACGGGAGTCAGCAGCAGTCTGCTTCTTTTCCTTTATACGGAATACGAGATCCTTGAAGAACTTAAGCTCTCCAGCACGCCATTTAACCTTACGAGAAATCTTATCCATTTCCTTGAGAGGATATTTAGCAACTTCAGGAAGGATAGAAGCCTGGACCATACGTGTATGACACTTAACACCAACGACATACTCTATAGGCTGGAGTGAGTCATTCTTGTTAAGTCTGTTGAGAGTAACTTTCATCAGCAGTGGCTTCATTGTGTTCATCTTAGCACACTTGCTATCGTCAACATACTGAATACCTGATGTCTTTGTTCTTGCATAGGTATCTGTCCACTGACGAGCATTTATCTCATCCTTGTGAGCTGCATCCCATGCTTTACTTTCTGCATCAGCTTTACGCTGTTTGATTGTTGATCTCATTGTTGCAAGATTTGTTGCTGCTGTTACACCGGTATTGAGAGCTCCCGCTGCAGCACCAATTGCTTCACTACCAGTTTTTATAGCATCCATTGCCTTGTAATAATTATCTGTAGCCTTTTCAGCATTTCTTCTAGCAACTGCGGCGTTACTTTCTGCGGTATCTGCATCCCATTTAGCTCTGTTGCGTTGTGCGGCAACTGTATCTTTGTACGATGGAGCACCAGGAATATCACCAATATCAATACCGGTTTTTCTAGCAGAAGCATCGAAGTTTGCTGCTTGTTTGTTAAACATATTAGTTTGAGCAGCTGTATTTGCTGCTGCATTTGCAGCTTTTATTCTCGCATCTTCGACACCGCGCATAGTCAGTTCCATTGCTGCTTTAAATCCAGGATACTTCTGATCGAGAGCTGCAATCGAATTTCTTACATCGTCATATCTATGATTGGAATAAAATTCCTTTGGTGTTTGCATGCCACATATCTTACCAATATTATCCATAATGGCTTTATCTGCGGCATTGGCTCTTTTATTTGTTTCATATACAGTCATATTATCAGGCAACTCATATATCTTACATGTATTCTGAAGACCATCGATGAGTTGATCAATTGTACCGGGAGTGTAACCCCTATCATCTAAGATCTGTCTTATCTCAGGAACAGTAGCAAACTGTAAATGATCAGGATCGATTATGGGATTAAAATGTCCCTGTGAAGGATCATTTGGATCCAAATACTGAATTCCCGTGTCTTGCGGTATTGGATATAGGTGTACATCCGTCAAAGCAAGATCAATAGGAGCCTCCTGGAAGTAATGATCAAACTCTGAGAGAGGCTGATAGTCATAAGCTTCATTGATGAGCTGAGCTTCCTTGTCATCAATAGACATAAGATCAAACTCCATCTTGACCTCTTCATTTATATATTCAGCATGACAAACATCGTGCTGATATGTTGTGTCGGTATACTCCAAATACTTGTTAGTGTTAGTCTTGTAATTAGCAAACTGAACACCACGAGCAGAATCTTCAGCATCAATGATAGGATTGATACTCATAGCCATCTGGAGATATGTTGCATAGATCTGTTCGAGCAATGAAGTTGTAGCAGTTGCATAATCCAGAGGGATTGTATTCGAAATGAATACTGGGAACTCAAACAGATTTCCCTGAGCGGCCTTTACTATGGAACCCTTACGAGGGCCTTTTCTAAACTTGGCTGTAGCATCATCAACTCGGTTTATATAGCCGACAGCTTCATCGTTAGCGGTAGCAAATCTTGTTAAGATATCTACGTCTTTTGCCATTTCACATTACACTACCTTTCTATTTAAATTTATTTAAACGCATAACGTTTCTGATTGAATCAGGCATTTCTTCCATATAAGTAATCGTGATCTCATATCTCGGATTTAGAGAATAATACTTATTGGACTTGGATTCAATTATCAAGCAGTCGTTTTCCATGATTCCTACATGGCCACGCTTTTCATTTGGTTGCATCATATCATAAATAGCCTTGTCATAGTTGTCGACATCACCTGTGTTTACCCAAGGTCTGAGAACACGCTGTTCAGCGAGGATAGTCTGTGTCTTAGTAAATGACATTGGAGTTTTACAGAAGATATCAGCTTCTATCTTACAAGGAGTATCTATGAATAAACCATTCAACTTAGGTCTGACATTTCTATCAAAGAATGATTGATTCTTTGCAGCACCCGGAACGTATACACGATACCCACACAAACGTGGGCGGTGTGATGGTTCTGGTATCAAAGGAATTGTAAATTTTATCTTCTTCCATTTGATATTGGTATATACAGCCAATATGGAAGAGACGTTTTGTTTTACAGAATTAGAGGCACTCATTACGAGTGCCTCCAATGTCTCTTTGTTATTATTCATCATGATTTATTAGAGTCTGTCAGCATGCTTCTGAACGAACTTCTCTTCAGCTTCTGCAGCCTTCTTAGCGGTAGTCACTTTTCCAGTGCTTGTAGGCTTTACACCGATACCATGCTTTTCACCATTGTTATCCGTGTAATTGAGGCTGTATATAGCACTCTGAACCTTATCCAAAGTCAATGAGACACGTTTCCATGCTTTAGATTCAAGCTTATTGAATGCCGCAAGAACTCTGATTGAACCATCAGAAGAGTTTGGATCTGGATCCTTGTCAACGATTATACCAATATCTGTGAGAATGGCCTTATAGCATTTCTCATACTGGCTATTATAATCACCCAGTTCGTAGTTACGTAAAGCATTCTTATCATAAACACATAGTTTGTTTACTTCTTCAACGATCTTGTTTGCTTCCTGATCAGAACCAGGGTTGTTGAGGAATTTGGCTATTTTCTTAACCATATCAACAATTGGTTCAATTGGAGGTGCATCGAAGTAAACCTTGCCGCCGTTCTTGATCGCTATTGTTGCGAGGGCGTTATGAACCTTTGTAGCATTCTCTTCACTGGAATCAGCCATTTTCCTCAGCTCATCCTGGATTTCGGCGTCAGTTCTGTTATCACTAGCTTTCTTGACAATAAGAGCTGCACCTGCTGCTGCAGTTGTTACACCTGCAACAATACCCAGCTTCTTAAGCTTAGATTTCTTTTTCTCGTCAACCTTAGTAGGATTTGTCTCTTCAGACTTCTTGAACTTTGCAGCAATAGCAGCAAACATTCTCTTGATTGCATTAATGAGACCGCCTTTAGCAGCTTCTTTCTTTTCTTCCTTGGACTTCTTCTTGTCCTTGTCATCACCAGATTCCTGGAAGATAGCAAAGCCTTCTGCTTCACCAGTAACGTCATCACTTTCGAGAATGGCAATAGCCTTCAGGTAACCCTGAGCCAAAGCATATGCTGTATCGAATTCAGATTCGAGTACAACATCATCAATTGCATTAAAAATCATTTCATTCATTTTTAATAAACCTCTTTTCTATTAAAATATATCAGATGTACTTACGCTCTTGATAGGCATGTTATTCTTAGCAAGCCACTTGTTAAGACCCTTATTGAAGTCTTCCATAAACTCAGGAGCGAGATGTTTAATTTGTGCTTTCGTAAGTTGATTCTCTGCCTTGTTAACACCCTTATTGGATGATACGATATATGACAGATATTTCAAAATGTTCGGATCAGTGATCTTTCCTGAATCAAGCATTTGTTTAGCGAGATTATATGACATAGTCTCACGTGACATTGTTGTTGCATGAACATCGAACTTGCCGCTATTAACAGCATTTCTCATGTAATGGTTCTTCAACCAATCCTGTACATCGGCTGTTAAATGTATAGGAAGTTTATACATAGCAGCACACATATCACACATTGTCTCTTCGTTGGACTTCTCTAACATAAGATTCTGGATATCATTGGTTGACGCAAATAAACCAAGTATAGCCCAACCTCCACCAATCATCATGTTGAACTTGTTGACAATTGTTGACAATGCTACCTGAATAGCACCCTTATATGTACTGATACCAGAACCAACGTCTACAGCATCTTTCAAGAGATTCTTATCTTTGTTGATCTGTGAGTTGTCAACGGTCATGTTATCTTCATCTTTAGCAACCAGCTCTGTAAATTCTTGAACCTTTGCGGGATCATCGACTATACCAGCAAGATAGTTGAGACGCGCTTCAGTCTTTTCAAAAGCTGCAATATGATCATTACGCGAAACACCGATAGCACTAGTATACTGTGCAAAGCTATTAATGAATATACTAAAGATCTTTACATAGATATCAGAAGCAAGAGAGAAAGCTCTCTTAAATGCAGCAACAACTTTACCACCATAAGTACCTGCCAACAAAGCAATGTTGTGGAAGATTTCATGACAAATGATAGCCACCTGCATCTGACCTGCGACTTTGGGTGAGGTATCATAACAGAACTGTGTATCATTATAGATGGTAAGTTTTGCTCCACCAAGATCAAAGCCCTTATATCTATTGAACTTGATGCTTCCTTCTTTACCCTTGATAGAGTATTGGGTTGGAGTAGCACCGCCACCTTTATACATCTTCACATCAAGACTACAGTTGAATTGTGTTTCAATGTATCCTAACGCGGAGTTGTAATTATGATTTCCTTTTGCATGTTCATTGAGCTTATCCTTTTCAGGACATTTGTCAATGAATTCATTGAATTGTTCGATAGCCTTTGATAAGTTTGAAGTATCAATGTCATAGATGTCAACGTAATTGTCCAGTTTAAGAGGTTTATAAGTTACCTTTCCGGCTTTCTTTACCTCTCTCTTAGAGAAGTTCTCTGGATTAGCAAGTATCTCAAGTACCTGATGGAGTTTGTCATTGAACTTTGTTACGAGTTCAAGATCACTCTGACTGCGTTTAACGAGGGTCTCAACACGTTTAACGAATTCATACGTTTTACCACCCTTGACCTGAATACCAGGCATCGCAGAATTACCATTCCACCAAGTCTGGACAAACGCACCGAGTTCACCGATCTTCTTACCATATTCCTCAATGGTATTACAGATGTCATTCTTGAAGTAGTTATCCCATGATTCAATAGTGAAATCTCTTTCACTAATACGAGCCTGGTTGATGACAACGTAATCAAGAAGTTTGATCATGCCTTCGATACCTGTTCTAGGTTCATTCTTAAATGGTTCAAAAGCGTTACTGAATTCGGAGTTAAACTTCTTCATTCCATCGATCTTGTAGAACGGGAACTGAACACGAATTTCTGACAAGTCATCAGCAATCTGGAAGTTTACGTCATCCTTGAACTCTACGGCAGGACCATAATCCTTGATACGGAATATGAGTGTACCACCAGCTGTAACACCACAAGCAACGCTTGCACCTATGATGAGCTTATAGACAGGGGACTTCTTCTTCTCCTTCTTAATGCTCTCAATAGCTTTCTTAGATACATCTTTGCCCTGTGAGATTCTTTGTAAATTGTACTTATTTCTTGCATGAGTAATCTTATTCTTGATGGCATCAACAAATGCCATGATAAGACGAGGTAAGAACTTGATAACACGCATTATAGCGTTATCATCCTTACCTTTCTCTTTGACCTGGTCAAGGATCTCTCCTTCTTGGAAGATGGAGAAACCCTCGAGTTCTTCACCCCTGTATTCTTCAAGGATAACACTCTGCTTGATCAACTGACCGTAGATTGACAAGCAGACATCAAGGTCACTCTCTTGAGTAACAACTTCGACGTTGTCTATCGCTTCCAGCACATTAGACGCGATTGAAGTATTCATAAAAAATCATCTCCTTAATTGCCATATATACGGTAACTGATGATGATCTTCCAGTTAGATTGTAACGGGATTGATTTGAATGTATAGTATGTAACCAGTTTGATTCTCTGAGCTTCATCTACAGTCATTCCATCAAATGCAGCATCAGCTAAATAGGTCAAAAACTTATCAGTCTCGTAAACAAACTCATGACTCTGGTTGTACATTGCTACAACTTCGATATTGGAATCACTGCTAAGTGCACGCATGATATCCTCATAGAGAACATTACCTGCGGACATACCTGAAACAGATTCCATTACGTCAGTGAAAGCATTAATGTTTACCTGCTGAGCCGAATAAGTTGTCTGTGAAAGAACTGTATAGATTTCCTGTGCAAGACCTATTACTTCAGTGTCGTATTCTTCAGTGGTTTCTGATGGAGCACCGAAAATAAGTGCAAGGATCTTCTTGATGTCGTCCTCATACAGCTTCTCCGCAACCGATCTTGTACCAGGAACAGTGTCGAATGCAACAAGACCAAGTTCGTTGATTACTGGTGTGAGGTTATTTCCTTCATTCTCAAAGAAACCAAGACAGTCACCATTCTTTGTATCAATGGACATAGTTACTTCAGCATATGTTTCGATACGATTTGTCTTAGGTGTAGCCCCACCAGGACCGAGATCAGCCTGAGTAATAGGATCAATGTAATCCCACTGCTGACCATCTTTCCACCAGTTGTGATAGATGTGTGCACGCTCATCAAATTTCTTGATGAAGTATTTCTTGGAACCCTGAGTACGCATTACACCAAGATACTTACCAGCACTACCAGCAGGGATATCACCCATCTGGAAAGGTATAGGATAACGAAGCTTGATGTAAGAATAGTCTGTATTCTTTGTGGAGATTGCATCCTCACCAGAACCCTGGCAACCTACCATGAATCCCTGGATGAAGTGATCAGCAGATATATCACCTTCCATGTGAGTATACTGTGACTCAGGATCCAGACCTATATTGAGCTGGTCTGATTCATTTAAGTCAGGTACAACTGTTGATGTATCCTTACCAATGTCTTCGTAAGAAGATGATGAATCATGCTTGGAATCAAGATATAAACCAAACAGTTTCATCAGACAATACTGCATTCCAGATATAGGAATGATATTGTCATTTTCATACCAGAGAGTCCTTTCCTTTGTATCACGATCTTCTACCTCGATCTTTACATGACCACGGAGACCGATCTTATGATCCATATCTTTGAAAGACAGTTCATCTCTGAATTCTTTATTCATATTCATTTATATTAAACCTCCTTATTGTTGTTGAGTTGCATATTCTTGTCCTACGACGAACTCTGGCACCTCGGAATATAAACACGTTAGAGTCATTGATTTAACCCAATACGCATTTCCTGGAGGGTTATCATCGGACAGGTATTTTATATCCTTTATCATGAACAGAACCTTCGTTGTCATTGAACTATTTCCAGCACGTGTACCATCTTCTGTTGCAACATAACCACCACCAGATTTGTTAACTTTTCTGAATGTGGGGTTTATAACGAGTTGCAGCATCTCTTCAGCATTAGGTCTGAATGATGACATATTTTGACCATTCTGCGCCAAAGGAAAGTTCATCTCATTCATTATGTCAGTTACTGTCTTAACAGTGGATGTATAGGTTATTGTTGTATCGTTTCTAGCACCTGCAGTATACAATCCATATGTGAATATGAGATTGACTACTTCTCTATCGATGTCGATAAAGTTATTAATGACTGCAGGAGAAACACTATTACTGATTCTTGTGCCGGGGCCAGTAATGGTTGTCCATCCATCGGGTGTGGAACCGGGAGCACCATTAAGTTGATCAACGTATAAACCTTTCTGTCCATCAGTACCTTCAGAAACAACACGGATATTATCACCGGCAAATTTTACCGAGAGTTTATTATCTGCAGTAAAGCCGAGACCATCACCAACACTGATAGTGAGTCTGTAATTGTTGTTAGGCATTACTGTCCACCCCCAGCTTGATCGATGATGTATTTGGCCAAACAGTTAGCATCAATGTTTCCATTGGTAAGTTTGGTTACAACAACACCGTCGTTGTTATGAATGAATGCTGAGCTACCAGTGTATTTCTTATGACGAGATACTGTTGAATTCAATCCAGCAGTTGTCATAGGATCCATTGAGGTTGTTGTTCCGAATCCATTTCCAGGAAGATTGAAAATCCCGGATCCAGAAGATCCGGGAGTTGCAATCAAGTTACCAGAGGAATCGAACGACAATCCATTATCAGCATCAGCAGACAATTTAAGTTTAATCTTACCATTTGAATCTTCGGTAAGAGTTGTTTCGTCTACATTAACTTTGAATCTCATGTAATTCCTCCTTTCAATTACATGGGGCATTTACAGGAACCGATGCTAATAGTGGAGGATTTTGATCCTGATCCCACAGTACATGTGTTCCATCGGTTTTTAATACGAGATAATACTTGTAAACACCATTCGCTGTATCCAATACACGATACATATCACCAGGGAATATGCGATCACATTCCCTAAGAGATATATCATGACCATCTTCATATTCACATGTGAATACTCTATGAGTTATCATTGGAGCCACAAGACGTTTATTGTAGTCATTGGTTAATTCATCTTTGTAAGGATAGTCTACACCGGATACAATGCCACCCTGACTTGAACGATACTTATCAGGATAACCACCAGATCCAGTAGCTGCTTGTTTCTTAGCATATAAACCATCACTATGAGTCTCCAGCGAATTAAGATTCGCCAGAGACCTTCTTACTCTAAGAGCGTTGTATGCTGTTTCCAAAGAGTAATTAGTGTTTAATGATATCTTTGGCATACATCATCACTCCCCTGGTTCTTCATTAGGTGTAGGAGTTGGATCCGGTTCGAGTATGAGTCCTGGTCCAAGTGTTATGTTAATAGCAGATGAACCATTATACTGAACTGTCGTTGTACCATCTGTGAGTGTGAGGAATTCTCCTCCACCTCCACCACCATGATACTGTGGTGAGATTATGAGCGAGCCATATTCATCAAATGCAAGTTGACCATTGTCCAAATTACCATCTTCATCGAGCTGAATACCGAGAACGTTATTGCCGTAGATACGGAGACCACGCGCACCAAGAGGATTCATCCTTGATCCACCTCTGTATACACGTTGTCTACAATAGTCACCGGTTACTCGTCCAGTCGGAGTTGTTGCATCGTATGTATTCATCGCATTAACTCTTACGCCGAGATATCCATCTCTGTTAAATCTCAGACCACCCTGACATTCTACGAGTTGTTGTGGATCTATTGGTGAACCCATTTGTCTAGCGGGATCCAGTCCATCTTCGGTAGCACAGTTGGGGATACCTGCAGTTTTATCAAATATCTTTACAGATACGGAGTTATGTATATCACCTTCCAAAACAGAGGTAATACCCTGCCATTTATTCAGGTTTACATCCAATCCTGGCATGAATGAACCATTTGGATCAGTTGCATGTATTACTGTGTATCCAGCCGTTCCACCGGCAATAGTTCTGTCTTCTGCGATTCCATAATACTTCAGCCAAGCAGCAAACCTTTCTCGATCATTTGTTGCAGCGTCATATTCTGGTATAACTGGATTGTGTGGATATACCATGGTATATGCATAATATGATAATACTGTTGACGCGTCAACTGCATCAATGACACCGTCATTATCCACATCCATGGGTTTCAAATCTTCTTGTGTAAATGGTTTTCCCATAAGTTCTGGGATTTCTGATGAGTCATATGTATGATGCAATAAAGGTTCAAATGTATCGGTTGAAGCCTTATATGTATATAAAAGATATGGTTGGCCATATGTAGCGTCTGCATACGTAGCACCATCATCAAGAGTTGTTATTGGCGAATGATGTGCCGTATCATAATACATGCGACCGATCTCAGTTGCAGGATCAACCCAGTAATATCCTAAATTATTCTTGTTGAATGTTGACATGTGTGCGTAGTATGATAATATACCCGAAGCGACCTGAGAATCCAGATCAGGGCCATCATCTCTGTAGTGTCCACCACCGGGTTCTGTCTCATCAGGAACCCATCCTCCTGGGATTTGTACCATATACTCGGGAAGCCATTGATATGCTCTACCAATAAATGTATGATTTGTATTATCAACAACGGTTTCAACATATACACGATTCCAAGCACCATCTTGAGTTCCATCATATGTCGTGAACATTGTCACATAGTCATTTTCTCCACCGCCACTACCATTTCCGGTCCAGACGTAACGCCGGTTTTCTGCTTTAACAAAGTAAATCTTATCAGATCTTGGTGTTTCATATGGATTGGCAACTTTACCCGGAAGATGTTCTATAGTTGTAACCTCTTCTGTACCACGTATGCCAGTAATATGTACATACGGATATATTGCTTCTTCATCCCATCCCTTGATTACCAAAGGATTTGAATCAACAACGGGATTATCAGATTCACGATAACGCTGAACTTGTACAACGTTTCTCTCATCAATACCAATAGCTCTGTCACCGAGACGAAGCTCATGACCATAAGTGGAGTCGTTACCATTGACACGAAGACCGATTGCCGACTGATTGCCAGATTGTGCATCTCCGATGAGATATCTAAGACCACCGTATCCACGCATACGATCATCAGCAACAGTTCCAATATCAGCTGACGTATACTGGGAATCTATAACTGATACTGCTAAGAAAGCCTTATCAGCTGCATCAAGCGGTTCCTGACCAGATTTATCATAATGAGACATTCTGAGACCAAGACCTCTATTGATTGTAAGACCTGGTGTGATAGCAACAGGACCAACACTCTCAGGATCAAGTCCCGGTGAATATGTTAAACCACCACCGAGTACAGTATTTGTATCCTTACCAGGATATGCTTTATACTGAGACAGTCTGAGATTCAATCTATTATCACCATCGTCCTTGAAGAAGTCATCTGCGACTCTGAGGTTTACTTTACCACCATCATAGTATGTTTCAGGATAATCTATCGGTGAATATCTTTCCTCATCGATATCTGATCCAACATATGTACCTATCTCAAGGAACTTACCAACGTTAACGGCAAGACCACCGGTGCTTACGTTGAATGAATCGTTATGTTTAAGATAGAATGTATTTGGTACATAAGCAGGGCTCCAAATAGGTTCTTCCGGAGTTCCGGTATTCACGAAGTAAACCATTGTTCCCTGATCATCTGAATATACTACCGGTGCAAGAGGATCTCCACCCCACCATGTTGGTGTTTCTTCAGATGTGATAAGATCATATGTGACACGGTTGATTACTCCATCAAGGTTATCCTCTTCATCATTATCACTCTTACCAAGATCCGCATTAGAAATTTCTTCAGTATTGTTGAATATTCTAAGGCCTGACATATTGACAGTTTTCATTCCCATTAAAGGAATTCTCTTGAGGAGATTTACACCAACAAAATCAGGTTTATCCAGTCCTATCGGAACATCCGGAATCTTCATTGGCCAGTTTTCCATTGGTGAGAAACCAGCATTGAATGTATTATAGGGAATAACATTCATCGAGAAATCCGGTGATATGAACATTTTGTTTGAATTTTTCAACTCTGTTCTCACACTCGGACCCATCGGAGTAACCGTAATATGTGTCTGAATCTTTCCTACTTCGGGAGCGGAAAGATTACCACTTAATGTATTCACACCAGAAAGGTTATCTACTGATAAATTATCCATAACCTTTCCTTCAGCAAGATCAAGGCCTATCATGTTGGCGATTCTGCCATCCTGAGTATGTGTATCAATATAAGCAAGACCCTTACCAACGTATGGTTTTATTGTGTAGAATTCCAGAGTGTAGTTGTAAGATGTGCCTACACGCTGAACACTTGTTATTGAACCTATACAAGCTTCTCTCTTAACGAAATACTCGATAAATTCATCTTTCAATGAACCGTTTACATTACGGCAATTCTCATCAGAGAAGTTTGACAAAACAAGATCATATATCTTGAATGTCTGATATGTTGGGAAGAATGTTCCATAAACTGGATCACTAATAAGTGTACCGTTCATCTTTATGGAGATATGATTTGTTCCTTCAGGATATGTTCCACCGGATGGAAGAGCATATATAAGTGCATCAAGATCACCTGGGTCACCATTGCCATATATACAATTAAAAAACTTTAATACTGGAGCAATCTTTGATTTGTCGATATACAAACCAGACTGTGCTTTTGATGCAGATTCGTTGTATACCTTAAGGGCATCTTCACCTGTCCATATGTTAACACCTATCTGACCACCGGTAAGGTCTTTACCATTAATATTTTCATTGTAGATAATGGTATTGTCAGCACTGTATATTGTGTTTATAGGCTTCATAACAACCTTGTTGACTGCATCACCAGCATCCCATATAGTATAACCTATCTGAGATCTGGTATCATTATCAGGACCACCCACTCTGATATAGAACGGGATACCTGAACGAGATTTGTCTCGCAACCAGTCTGTTTCGAATACCGTTAGGAATTCATTATAGGTGTCAAACAGCTTAATACTTTTGAGATTGAACTCTTGTAACAGCTGATCCAACACCCAATCTTTAATTGTAGAAAAAGAAACATTTGTTACATTTTCCAATCCTACATCTTTTGCAGTGATTACAACTACACCGTCTCTTCCATTGACGCTATTAACAATACGAGAAAGTTTATTGTTTATAGCGTTCCATATTCTATTTATAGTAACATCTAAACTTTCGCCCGTCAAATTATCGTCAACAGATTTTGTGTTGGTTAATGGATTAATATTGGACAACGCCGTTCCATCGCCAACAATTTCTTCACGATTCAATTGAATGCGATCCTGCATATTTTTCACTCCTTTATGTAATAAATATTATGATTCGAACAAATTCCGACCAAACCATAATGTATGTTTTAACCATTTACAGGTAAACTTACCTCGAGGTTTCTATACATTTAAAATACAAAGTGATTAGGAGGCGTTTTAAAGTGGCTGACGAGATTATGCTTAATAACTATTCTGATGATAGTCAGATTAAGAATTACATGCGTTATGTGTTAGCACCTAAAGTATTTCATGATATACCTTTAACGGTTTTGAATACTGGTCTATTCTCTCTGACTACAGAATATATCTCTCAAATAACTGAGCAGTTATCATTCACATCGTCATTTTATTTTAACGAGTCTTTCATAACGAAAGCGGTATTGCCGGATTCGATATATGCTGAAGCAGCTATATTCAATATCGGATATTCATTTGCCACACCAGCATCAACCAATTTCCTTCTTGAGTTGAAGATAGAGGATATTTACAAGAATGCTTTGTACAATGCTGACACGGGATTGTATGAATTCATTCTTGATAAGAATACTAAATTCAACCTGCCCGAAGGATTTACTTATTCTCTTGATTACGATATCTTGATACAGTACAAAGATCAAGAATCGTCAAGTATAAGTGCTGCTATTCCTGCATGGAATGTTCAGTATACCAACATGGATGAACCCAACGTATGTGCTACAAATAAGAATACTTATATCACATATCGTGTTACTGACGTTTGGTTATGTTTACTCATACAAGCAAATGAATATGAGAGACAGACCCATACAGTTGTAAATACCATGACAAACGGTGTACCAAATGAGGATAAGGTTATAATGTGTCAGGATCACATTGCTGGTTTTGACGTAACCTATATTGATGGAAAAGGTAATAGACAACCTCTTCCAAGAAACCACATCCTTCCTATACATGATAAGGTACCTGATGCAAATCCATATGTACATTACATCATGGACAATCCTCGTACAATCAGATTCATGTGGCAGCTGAATGGTGTTCGTTACTTCATTCCTGAACCAAACTCTTCATTTGAAATAACCATCTATACATGCCATGGTAAATCTGCAAATGCACCTAGTTACCAAGCTAAGGACGACAAACAGCCATCAGTTATTGCTGCATCAAACAAGTACACCAATAATGCAAATGTTACTAAGGCAGCATTTGTCATCAGTGGATGTATTGGTGGTACTGATATTGGTTCTGTCGAATCAGTACGTCGTGAGACTATAGAGGCATACAATACAGCTAATGTATTATCAACAGATCATGATATTGATGAATGGTTCAAGACGTTCTATTTCAAGAATATCCTGTATCCATACTTCTTCAAACGTAGAGATGATCCGTGGTGCAGAACATGGAGTGGTTATCTTGCTCTTACTAGAAATGACAATTACATCTATAAGACAAATACACTTCATGCAAATATCTCATATGAGGAATTGTATAATAATGCAAATAACACAGTAACCAACAATGAGATCATAATTCCTCCAGGATGGTTGTGGATTTATACAGACGACACGACTTATGAAAGAAATCTATATACCGTCGTACCATATACAAAGGCTGATGGTAAGACTATTGAATCCGCAAATACATTGGCTACTATCAATGAACCGTTCGTATTTGCAAATCCATTTGGTATTCGTATTCAGAAGGATCCTTTCGCTATAGGATACTTCAATCCCTGGATTAATCAGTACGTAACTGGTACAAAGATTGTTAAGAACGAACATGTTGATCCGGATGATATCAGGAATGATGACTCTTATACTCGTCATGCTTCACATATCATTTCAAACATCGTACGCACATACAAGGATGATCACTATCTGCTTTCGACATATGTTCTTCCAACAGTACCGGATAACTCCGCCGTTGGTAAGAGTATTACATTTGCAAAGAATCTTCGTATCAATGCGATACCACCGCAGTTCACACCTGATATGTGGGATTACTTTGCAAAGGTCCAGGATGAATATGCTGAAACTATTCCGATCACAATCTTAACAGAAGATATCGCACGCATCAAGTTTGATCCTGAAAAGACATATTTCTGTGTACAGAAAAAGATCCAAGGTCCATCAACAGATACTTTGGATAATACTGTCAAGGCAGATCACAGAATTAGACAAGACGACTGGGCTCTTGATAAGATATGGATAGAAGACAACACTGGTTCAGGAAACAAGATAGTTGATCTTCCTATAACAACAAACGGAGCTGCTCAGTTGTTCGGTACAGACGCAATCTGGGGTGAGAATGGTAAGTGTGAAGGTGTTGAAGCAACAACTGATGTTAATATCAGCATCACACCATCATTAGACGAATCATCACTCATTTCATTTGAAAGAGTTGAATCTCAGAATTACTACGAGATGCGTCTCAAAGAATCTGCCGTTAGAGGAGCAATCACAAGAATCGTTGTTTCCGAAGCTACAACTACGGATCTCCATAAATACGGTGAAAATTATCTCGTTAAGATCGGCAGAACATACCAGTCAACAGTCTTCATCAATGTATACTACAACACAGAAGGCCCTGGCGGTACAGTAGTTGAGAATCAGATCAGTTATGGTATCACAAATGCAGCAAATCTGTATATACCTCATTCATTCACACAGGTTGAGAATGGTTACGAATTCGATCTGAATAACGTTGGACCAACAGGAATCATTCTTTATGCTGATATGAAACCATCTCCTTCAACTGGTTCATATGCATACTACCGTGTTAAGTTCTCTGATCTTGATGATAAGACACCTATGTTCTACATCTATTCATCACAGCTTAAGATGAATGAGAATGAGATGCGCGTTGTCGCTCATACAATGATCAATGGTTCTGAAACGGGTAGAATCGAAATGCAACCAGTACAGCGTGAATCAGATGGATCATATCTGTTTGAAGCATCTATGTATCCATTGAATGAATTAATCGATATTGATAACAGAGTCAATATTGCATCGGTCAACAATGGTGGTGGTAACTGGAAACCTGCGACTGAATTTGGTACAGTATCACTTGATGCAACCAATCCCCAGATCAAGATAACAGTTCTTATGAAATCTTCATTTGAAGATAGACCATCAGAGATTGTTGAAGGCGATGACTTCACAGGATACAGAATCGTGGATGAATACATGCTCGATAACCTTGATCTCATACAAGAACTCAAAGAAATGAGAAGTGTTGTTGAGTTTGGTGATACTACCACACCTACAGCAGACCAGATGTCTCTCTATCAGGATATGATGGCTCTTTCAAAAGAAAATACAAAGGAACCTCTGAATATTTTCTATATGACAGAATATGCATATTCAAGAAAGACTGAGATAAAGGATTATGACATTAGAGAATTCGACACATTTAGAAATGCTGCTGCAGAGAATGCTGCAAAACTCAGAGACCTGTTCGAGAGATATGATGCATGTATGAATGATGGAGTTAAATACAAATTCCCTCGTCCTGATTGGTTTGCTTCAATACTCACAATGTTAGATAACATTGCTGCAAGACCTAAAGAGAATGATTTCAGCTTAACAGAATGGGTAGAAATTTATACAACACTCAATTCATATCCAACATTGGTAAACTTGACATTTGATGAGAGAACTGTCAACGTACATGGTGGAGTTACAATTCATCTTGTACCATTTGTTGAATACACACTCATGGAAGATGACAAGTTTGTTGATTTCGTTACATCATTTACTCAGGTACACAAAGCAATTGAGCCTGTTATATTCAAGAGACTTGATGGAAATCATTATCTTGATTGCAAGCTCATTGGTACATACGGTAAGTCTCGCACATATGTATCTGATACAGATTCCGAAAAGTTCTGGCCTGATCTCAATCTTCAATTGGAGTTTGATGTAAAGCTCTTCAACAAGAGTCTTGCAACAAATACAATTGATGAATTGCGTCTGATTGTTAAATCATACTTTAACAGAATCACGACAGTTCATTCTCCCAATAGAGATACGAACATGGACAACAACATTTATGTTTCACATCTTATTCAACAGATGGAAGCTCATGATAATGTTGCATGGATGAAGTTCAAAGGATGGTATACAAATCAGAAGGGTAAATCGTATTCTAACTACAAGGATGCTAATACCCAGGCAATCGAGCTTAAGTGGAATCAGCTTGAAGATATGGATAAGTATGTATTACTTCCAGATGATCCTGACAATCCGCTTAACTACAAATACTCTCGTCTCGAGAATTATACACCAGAAATGTTTATCCTTGAGGATGACAATATCAAAATCAATATTGTATAAATATATGGGGGCATTATGCCCCCATATAATTTTATTATTCTCCTACAGGCATATCTGATGGATCCCAAATATCAGCATTATTAATCAATTTGAATGTGAAATTCTGGATTCCATAAATACGCTTTGGATTGTTGTATGACTGAATGGTATATGTCGTACCAGTCATCTTATGTGGTAACAGTCGCTTTGGATCGACGAATCTGTGATAGTTTCTGGTATACATATAATATTTCCATCCACCAACATTGGATTGGCTATACGTATTGTCATATTCAGAAATAAGTATACGTCCTTTATACATTCCAAAATATCTCCATCTATTGTCATAGCTATAACTTGATGCACGATTAATAAGTGCAGGGATTGATGTTGGATTTGAATTTATTCTACCCGGACCTGAACGCATATCACGAATAAGATTTGCGTCAAATACCCATGTTTTGTACTGATAAAAATACGTGTTATTACCATCATACCATGAATAATCATTTATATGACATACCAGGAGTCTATGTTTTCCATCGGGTGTTTTAAATACATCAAATGCAGATATATCATCAACGAGTAATGAACGGTTGAATTTTCCGGTTATTCCAACATTATTGAATCCAAATGGTTCAAGAGGACGCTCACGGCTAATACTGTACATCAATACATTAGTATCATCATTGACATTATTTCTTCCGAAGAATATGGCTTCTTCATCACCTTGAAGTGTGCCCATATGCATTCTATGCCAACAATGTCTATTCCAGTTCCAATGATGAACACCTGGAACGAAACATCTACATACTTCAGAACTCCATTCAGGATCAATTATTCTATTACCTGCTGAACGCGTTCCATCATATATACGGCATTTCCATACGGTGTTGCTGTCCCATGATGAGTCATTTGCACGACCAAACATATAGAAATAATCATACCATCCAGCACCCCAAACGAAAGTTCCACCCCATGCAGTTCTTTCAATTGTAAACGTATCAACAATCGTATTTGTTGACAGATCTATTATCATCCATCCGATTAATACATCGGTATCCTGACGAGGATCTCTACATACAACATTATTAGTATATTTCATTGCATAGCAGGTCGACACAGGAACCTCTTCATCGGTATCAGGATACTTCAGAATGAATTTATATGGTTCGTAGTTCGAAGCAGCGTCACCTATTATGTTAACAATATGGACCCTGGTATCATTTGAATTACCAAATACAACATAACCTGTTTCAGTTGATGAGATAGGTATACATCCACCACTGTCATATGTATATGTATTAAGGAATGTATCACCCATATTGATCACGTATTCATCTGGAGCAACCTTAGAAGGATCCTGAGCAACCTCTGTGGCAGAATGAATTTCAAATACAGAAACTTTCCGCAAACATACTGATGGATATGCATTGATGGCATTTGATTGGAATATCTGTAAAATACGATGACCTGATGGTTCTTTGAAACGTAATGTTCCATATGGTGAACACATACCACCAACAGGTTCAGACGTTTGAATGAGCCATGACTGTCCAGGAGAAGATAGATCTGAATCATCGGGATAATACAGATGATATCTCATCCATATATAACCCATATTATCATCTGATAAAATTCGTGTATGTCCATATCCATAGTTGGAACATACATATGGGTATCCATTATACTCCGCATATCCATTTCTACCATTATTGAAAGTATCTATACTATCAACACGGATAGTTTCTTCGGATACAAGTGTTGGCTTTGTATAACCAGTTCTTGTTACGTCAACTGGTCTTGTATTTGTATTAGGTCCACCATTACCAGTTATTTCTCCACCAAATCCCATAAAGTACCTCTTGGCACCTTGAGACGCTGGAATATTATTTGGATCTTCAACACGTTCCCATGAATATGGGTTCCAATACTGATCAGAACACCATATATTCGTGGATGAAATACTTGTTGTAGAGATTTTAGATATAGGAAAGCTTGTGTACATGTTTGGATATACACGAACAAACTGTCTACCCCATCTAACAACATTGGTGTCAAGATACTGACAGTTCATATACATTCCACAGATAGGATATAACTGATTCATTGTCAGATTTGTTGTGTTTGTACCATTAAGAACAACTTCGTCAACATCCCATTCTTTTGTTAAACCATTATAAGATTTAACCGATGAAACGTTCATATTTGTTACCGGCAATAAACCGCGCGTGTCATATGCAGCATTTTGGTAATGGCCAAAGTTTGCAGAAAGATCGTCATTGTTTATTGTACCAGTGTAAGCATAGTTGGTCACAATCTCTTCAGGTTCTGGCAACCTCATTTCCTTTATGACTCCTATCTGTGGAGCATATCTGCAATCAGATGAAGAAGGCGTACCATATGAGTTAAATCCTGTCATATAGAGAAGATCGTAAAAATAACCTTTATTCTCTATCAGTGAATTTGTACCGGAATGACTCCATGAACGAGTACCTATCTGGGTTTCAGAATCTGAACTATCAACATCACCGATGTACGCATACGTACTACAAATTGAACCAGAGCGATATGAACTATTGCTTTCATAGTTCCGGTAATTAGTATCACGGTTCCAACGAGGTGATGATATGATTCCGTGTGTGAAATAGTTAATATTACCATTATAATGGGAATTCCAGTTGTATGCAGAACCTTGATATCCAAATGCATAATATGCCCAAGGATTGTACACAAATCCAACACCCTGATTCCAAAGTTTGTCTTCAATGTAACCAGGTTTGTGATAGACTGTTATGTATGCATCAATGGTCAACTTTTCATTTACATGTTTAACGAAAGACGTGTATTGTCCTTCGCTGTCCATTACATATGCATGTGTCGCAAGTTCTGTATTGCTATTATATGACGAAAGACCTACTTCGGTTACGGTTAAATCCGAACTAATACCAGATAAAACATAATCAAAATAACCAGTATAGACCCAAGACTGCCCTCTGAGCAGACCTGTATCTTGGTCATAATAAAGCGTACCTCCCTCAATACGTGTCTGATCAGTAGAAGTGCCCGTTGCTGATGCAGTATATGTTTGATGGAACATCGATGAACGTGTGGTTGGGAAATCACCATATTCATCATGAGTACCATCACCAATGTAAAGATATCTTATGTAATAATCACTGTATGGTCTACCGCTACTTGGACCAAAGTAAGATCTAAAGTAACGCCATGTTGTTACATTCAAAGCAAAAGCTTCACCGGTAATATTTCCATCACGATCTTCGGTACGCAGTAAATATATACTATGACCATTCAGGAGATCAGTATTGCCATGCTTTTCTTTCCAGTTATCAACAAAGGCATTTATCTTTGCCAATTTTTCGGCATGTTCTTTACTTAAATTATTCATTATATCCCTCCTTATTATGACTCATTCGTTATGGTTGGATGAGTTGAGCTCAACAATACCATGCGTATTATAGGTTCTGGTTGTGAGCTCTTTTCATCAGTTTTCTTTTCTACAATATTGATCGACGGATCAATACTAACATCCAACAGATGATGTGATGTTTTTGCACTGATACTTTTGTATGTAGTTGTATAATAATCAACTCTGAATGATGGATCAATATCAACATCATACAGATGATGAGATGCTTTAGCGTAAGCATTAGGAGCTTTAGCTGTTGAGTAATAATCTATTCTGAATGTTGGATCAAGTGAAACATCATACAGATGATGAGATGCTTTAGAATTTGAGGTTCTCTTTGTTTCGATATAATCCTCAATTAACGGATGAGCAGTGGTTAATGATAATAAATGTATGATGGGATTTGTATATAACGGAGGTTTATATTCACCTGTAACGTACATGCCACGAATGGGTACAACTTTCGCTGTACCCTGATCGTCTCTGAATCTATAATAGACTTCTTTAGCGTAAGATATAACATCACTCATGTCATCATCCCCACTCCAGTATTTTACCATCACCATCAGTCAATGTTGGTGCTGGAGATCCTGGTGGTTTACCGGATCCATTTATTTCATAGCCCCACAATGGCATGTTGGTATATCCAAGTGTAAATGCTTTACCAGATATACGTTTAGTATGATTAAATGCCGTTATGGTTCTGGTTTCACCAGTCACTTTCAATTGCAGCATATTTGTTACTGGGAACAAATAGTATGTGTCATACATTACAGATTGACCATACAGATATGCACCATTGAAACCATTTGAAGGTGTGTACCATCTATTGTAGTAAACCCATACCTCACCTGCCGCAATGTATCTACCAAGATCACATATATGAAGTTTGGTACCACGTGATCTTAATGGTGACATGTTATCATCACCAATCTGTATGTCGGCAATAAGTGTATGCCCATTGACATACCTCAGTTGACATATGCAGTGATTGATTGTTGAACCGAACAAGCTATCCGAGTTACCAAATGCGGACATGTTTCGTATCACGGTAGGATTGTCATGTACGATGTAATATACATCTGACAGAGTCACATTTGATGTACGTGTGTCATATATCATAGTCACATCATCAACATACTCGAAGTTTAAACGATATGAATTTACACGTGATGCAAAATTGATATTGTTACATAATTCAGGAGTTCTTGTTGATGACGACAAATCGATGTGATATGTGTCTGTACCATCATACATCCATAAATGTGAGTTGTTGCCAAACATTGCATTTGGAATATTTGCTAATGGTGACTGAATAACAGCCGTATCAGCAGACAATGCCAAATCAAATATGTGAATATATGTTGGGTCACTGACTGGAATATATGCAACAAGATTCGTTCCATGAATACAACAAGAACTCTTCCACTGATACAATGTTGATGTTATAGTGCTTCCTCTGAGATTGAGGATAATAGCTTCATCTGTTGATAATGCTTGAACACAAACATATCCTGTTCCAGTATCAGTTCTATAGACGCCAGAATATGTATTGACTGTTGATGTGAACTCTAAAGTTCTAACGCCATTAACAGCAGATGTATCTGGTTCGGGATCATTCAATGTTGATACATCTATCGCATGTATTTGGTTACTACCAATATTGCGGAATGACAATAACCATCTTCCATACCCCATATGATACATTTCATATGCTGAGTTTGTTCCTTCACTGGTTGTGAATGTGTAAGATCTCAAACGATTGATTGCACATATTCTACCACCGATGACCAAACAGTTTTGATCCGACATATCAAGATATGGTTTACATCCTTCATGAAGTGCATTAAATGCGGACTGCTGGTAGTTGTGATATCCGTTTGTTCCACCGACCGATTCTAACAATTCAAATGTTTGAATTTGTCTTGTTGGAACAATACCAAGTGAATTAGAATCTGATATCCAGTAGCGTGCTGTTCTGGCAGCCACGGGAAGATTGTCAAAGTCGGTAATGTTAATCCATGATGACTGATCCCAATACTTATCACAAGCATACATCTGGTTGTGTCCATGGTTGATACTTAAGATAGGATTATTTGTATACAGATTCTGATACAGATAACCTGTCTGAATTCTACCATTACTGAAGTAATAGATTGGCAAACAGTAATTCGTCTCCAATCCAGGATTCGAATATTGAGCATTATTGTCATTTACAAATGGGCATGGATTATCCCACTGACCAGTATGACGATTGAATGTATATACAGAAACATTCATCATTGTTGTAAATGGTGGGTACACATTTTTGTTATATGTATCATCAGTAATGTTTTTACCTATCTTATCTACAAATCCTGTGGGCTTTGTAAAATCACCAGAAGTGAAACCTGTAAGATTGAATGTCTCAGGAGTCATGTACTCTGGTGATATGATAATGAGACCACTAGCCTTAGAAACGAATCCGTCTATATAGGCAGAGTCGGAACCTTTCTGACTCCATAATGTGAATCCAGGAACAACGGTAGTATTACGAATGATAGAGTCTATTCCTGCAGACTCATCTTCAGGATGAATTGTATCATCCTGAGTCTGAGTTCTACCAGATGTTCTATCATACAGAACATTTCCCTTTTTATATGTATACAGATTAGATTCGAACATACGTTGGAACATAACTGCATTTGTTGTTATCGCCATATGAATATCATTAGCCCAATTGCCCATGATAACATGTTCATACAATGACAGACACATATAAATGTATATTGTCAGTTTATAGTTTGACTTCTTTGTTATACTAGCTTTCTCGCCTCTATCATTATAAATGTGAGAATGTGTCCATAATGCATTGTATGCTGTGCCTATACCGTATTCGGTAACGAGTGTATCAGTATCATAGTTTGAAATATTATAATCATAATACACAATACCGAATCTGGATATAAGTGTGATTATACCTGTATCAGATTCCTGTCCTCTAGAAAACATTATCGGATAAGCATAATCTTTACCTGTGTTGGAGTTGGTGGCTGCGAGGCCACCAAACAACGGTGTTTCTATGAATGCTGTCGTTTTATCAAAATTAGAAACACCACTTCCAACATATAACTTTACTGAATCACTGAGAGCGAAACTGTTTGTATTCTTAAATACAGCATTGAATCCATTATTAGTCAACAGATTCATTCCATACTTAACATCTACAACATTTCCGTCTCTGTCAGATAATTCAAATAAATAAACACTGGAGGTACCAGTTCTTTTGTCTTTCATATTATTGACAAAATTTTGGATTAGTTCAAATTGTTTGTCCTTATCCATTTTCTTCTTCTCCCTCCTCTTCATTATTTTCTTCCTTTATGAAATTAAATTTGTCGACCGTTTTATATTCATGATCATGAATAAATGATTCCGATTCATATATACGATTTGTTTCATCAATCATAGTCAATTGTTTGTCAATATAGCCCCTATGGAAATCCATACCAACGTCATCGATTGTTATGAATCTATCATCATATGTATATTCGGTTCTATGATTGTCGTTTGTTCTGACAAGCAATGTTGTACTCTTTTCACCAATCTTATACTTAGCATATTTTGCGAAGTTAACTGTTAACAATTTAAGATGCTCGACAAAGAAGTATGTATCAAAGCTAGCAGGACGATAGTACTTGGAACCAGTATTACCTAAACCGGAATTGGTGAATGGCATAAACATTGAAGCCCACTGCTGATTCTTAATATGGTAAATATATAGTGTTGACGACGAAGCCATCATAACGTATAATATTCCCTTTGAATATGTAATTGTCTTCGGAGTTAATGATGTGAATGGTGTAAGAATGTCTTCAACGAGTGCTGGTTCACATTCCGGATTATCTTCATACACGTATATATGTCCTATCTGTGCAACATAGAACTTTCCATCTGCATAACAAGCACATTTTATACCGGCCGGCATAACCATAGCACTGCTGGTAACTCTATTACGAGTAGCAACGCTCCATCTTCTCGGTCCAGTACAAGATGTACTACACCAGAATGTCAACATCGTATACTTACCAACGGTGAAATCATTACGGAAATCGCCATCATCAACATCCGCATATCGTGTCCAGTTCAATGATTTAGTATTGAACACTAAGAGTGAATTCTTACTGATCAATGCAATCTCATTATTACTCAACCATGCAGCTTCACCATATGCATTAACAGTGAAATTGTAATCTTGTGTTGGTGCATGATATGTTATCGATGCCGATGGATCCATTGGTATTCTCATACAATAATGAGACCAGTTATTTGTATCTTGTTTCGATCTGAATAAGTACAGATAATTGTCATCAGCTAACAATGAACCACATACATTACCACCACCACTGCTATCAAATGTTGATACTGCAATATTGTCTCTAATAACAACAGTCTTGTTTTCAATGATATTGAATTTGGTTATTCTGATTATAGAATTATTCAACAATGAAGCAGTGAATATGTTACGTTTATATTCACATGATGTTGAACACTGAACAGCTGTAATTGCAGTTGTACCATCAGGCATGAAACCACCAATAGATACTTTATATCTATTAGGGATTGTATTACCTGCACCAACATACAACAGATCCAAATCATCAATTGTCTTCTCTGGTTTAGTTGGGTAATAGTGTGAATCTGGTTTCTGACGTGTTTGGAATTGTACACAGTAAACCGTTGTATTCGATGTAGGTTCATCATTCATATCAAAATCCAGAGTACATATAACCCTACGATTTTCAGCAATACCCTTGATCGAATATTTAAATTCTATTGAACAATTGTCATCAATATCACAATCGTATGTTGCATCAAGAATTTCCGCACCGGTGTGTTCATGGAATGTAACGGTTTGTTTTAATGGAATGACATATGCTGATATTGCCGAAGGTTGTATGCCATATTTATCATATACAAAGAATCTATATGAGTTTGTCAGACCATTGTCAGATTTGATACTTGACGGATATGATCCATATATTGCAAAGTTTTCGGGAGTTAATTCTATATCGATAGGATACCATTCGTCATTGTCAGTATCGTATGCTTTATAAGAATAACTATCTTGAGCAATTATTAAGATTGCTGAAATATCTTCAACATCGAAAGTTATCTTTGTCATACCACGCACAGGATTTCCTCCGGCGGTTAATACTGTATCGGTCAACCAGTATCTTTCATCAGGAATATATCCAGATGGTTTGTAAGATGTTTCTGTCAGAACGTAGCCTGAACCACCGCATCCACCTTTGTCGTCATCACCGCTACCATCTACAATTGTACCATTGCCTCCGAACCAACCATTTCCACCGGATCCACCGTAACCGCTGTTTTGTGCGTTACCTACGCCGTTATAGCCAAAGCCACCGCCTCCTGGCGATTGCGCTGGAGTACTGTTTTGAGTACCAGGACCATTGTTGGTTCCGTAGCCACCATTGATATACCATGCACCGGAAGAACCTCCTCCGTTACCACCCCAGCCATCATTATCACCTTGACCACCTCCGCCACCGGCAACAATGAATCGGGCCAATAATGAGTCTGGTGTATATACATCCTTTTCAACAACTTCGCCGTATGTGAAAGGATCTCCTACTGGGGAAGTTAATATCTCTTGATCAACAAGGTCATATAGTCCTATAGTTTGTTCTTCAGCATCTGGCTTGGATTTGATTGGTACATACCAATGAACCAATTTATTATTTTCATAAATCTTGAATGAAAATAATTTACCATGAAATTTTCTATCCCAGTTACCGTTATCATTATAACCGAACATATATGTCGGTTGTGCCAGTGTATATGAATAGTTACCTATAGAAATTGATCCAAGTTGCGTGCCATTCATGTCATACCAAGCAAACAAACTTTGTGCGGTTGCAACAAGACGGAATTTGGTATTGAAAGGCATTGCATTACCAGTAGGCCAATCAGAACCTACACCATAGCATGTTCTATTTACGCCACCCTGTCTGTATAAAGGTATCATATTATTTGAACCATCACGAGCACCAAAGATGACAGCATCAACCTGAATATCAGGTACTTCGGATGGATCTTTGATATTAAGAATAACTTCGTATTTTGACGTAGATGCTTTGAAATAATATTTGAGATTGATATACTGAGTACCATTAGATTCAATATAATCAATCTGGTCATATTCATCAGGAATTGTGTGTGGTGTGGGAGCTATACGTACATCGGTTGCTCCACCACCGGCGGTAGCACCCAATTGATATTGGTCATAGCTACCATGGTTTACATTGTAAAACAATCTGTTGTTGAATATTTGATCTTTGGTAGCCGCAGAAGTACCACAACCAATGAGATATGAGGATGATCCAACATTGGCCATTAAGGTCATTGGTGCATCTATTCGCAATACTCCTTCGGCGTAGCCGCCTTTTGCGGCTTGAACGTTTCTGTATCTAACAGCACCATCTCCACCATAACATTTGATACGATATGTTCCTGGCAATAAGTTGAGATTTTGCCCTTCACCGGTATAAGGAACCCTGATTGATGAATCTAACGTTTTTGCATAATCGGTTTCTTTGTATATTGTCAAAGAAGCACCGTCAAATGCTTGATATGGAAGTAACATGAAATCTCTGAAGTATAATGTTTCTATTACATCTTCCATGTCTCGCATGTAGTTTTCTGGCTTATATGATTCTGCAGTGAGAACATAGGATGTTCCACCGGATCCATTACATGCAGAATATGAGTATCCTATCGATGTATAGTTAACGATGGCATATCCTCCATACCAACCTCCGCCTCCGCCGCCTTGGCCTTCTTGTCCCCAAGTTGCACCAGAAGCGTTGGTTCTATTTTGTGCATTACCACCTTTACCAAAGGAAGCACCACGTTGTTGTGTTGCACACATCCATGCATAATTTGAACTCGATGCTCCATTACAAGAAATCCATCCACTATATGGACCACCGCCAAATGATAAGAAATCCTGTACACTGTCATTATTAGTCTGATGACCTGTGCCACCGCCTCCAGCACCAACAATGATTCTTGAATATAATCCACGATCAATGAGCAAATCATATTGTGATGGTATCGTTGAATTGGAAAAATCTGTTGAACGAGATGTTGTTATTGATGTTCTACGTATATCAAACTGACACCAATGCGTATTATCTGGTGATATGAACAATTCCCATTCAAAAGGATCTCGTTCTTGGTAGTCATCACCAGTTCTTATGATATAACTGATAATATCCATTGAGTTAACAGTGTTTTCGAATTCATATGTTATTATGACATCCGTACCATTATCAGACCATCCTGATATACATACCTTTGAATTATCATAAATAATGATGTTCTCTATCGTTTGAGACGCTTTTGCATATGTTACAGCAGAACCGTCGCTGCGTATAGCAGAAACATTTGCAACAGGAATAAATTCATCATTCCTGTCTTTGAATCCGAGGAATTCCATTTGAAGATATGAGTTATTTGAACGATTACGATGAACAACCATTTTCATATACTTGGTATTCTCGATTCTGGATTTCCAAACGGTCTTTTCAACAGCACCACCATGATACATTTTAACATTTGACAATGACGGATACATTCTGTCATTAATCAAATCATATAATCCTGTCTCATATCCATCTTCATATGTCAAATATGTCATGGTAAATTCTTCAATCAAGTCGTCGGATAAATTATCTGTTGCATGTACAATTGCAACCTTCAAATATGCTGCTTCAGGAAATGGTGGATATACGGTTATGTTATCACCGACAGATACGCCTTTATATGTGTTAGGCCATCCGCTGAAATCATAAAATGGCATCCATGTTATACCATAACCATCCGTACCCAATTGCTGATAGTTAGAATCATACCAATAGAAAGTAATGATAACACTGTTTTTGTCGGTGACTTTAAGTTTGAAACGTATTCCCTCTGCAGAAGCATCTACTGGTATATAGTCTTGTGTCCTAAGATATCTCAGATCACTACCGTTATAATTTTCCCATGTAGTGATTTGTGTCAGATCTATTGTTTCAACATCAGTTGCACACTTACAGTATGGAACCAACCAGTTTGTCAATTTACGATCTTCATATACTTTCATTTCCAGAACAGAGACTTTGGAGTAGTCTGCATAAACGTCTCTTGTTGGATCGTACAACGCAAATACTCCAAATCCAGTTGCATTTGCAGAAGGAGACATGCTATTATTACTGCTACGAGTTGAACACATTGATTCGTTTGAATAATGCATTTCAGAACAGTCTCCCCAACCGACAGAAACTCGCGTTATATTGTAATATGGATAATTTGTATCCATCGAGTAATGGGTAGATCCATAAAAATAATACATGTTTGTGCTGTTGACATCACCACGTTTACGTTGATAACCCATTCTATCAGATCCAGATATGCTATAACCGAAGAGTGTCTCCGCGGGTCCATCTGATTTAAGATCCGCATAATCTGGATTCGAGTATATCTTCGCTTCAATACGAGTGCTACTTGTAAATTTATGATCTACTGCAAGATACTGTTGTTTGTTGGCATGAATATACGAGACCTGTTCATATCCTTCCGGGATAGAATGTGTGATCATTTCAGGTATATACGCATCATCTATTGACAAACGTACGTCAGTAGCACCTCCACCAGCACATCCATTTGAATATGTAGCTATATTATATGCCAGACCGCCGTTACCACCACCATTATATCCACCCAGAGCCACCTGTGTTGTTCCGTTGTGTGGTTCTTCACCATTACCACCGACAACAGCGTACATCTTCTGAGTATGATCCAAATCAAGTATACCATATGCAGCAGCTCCCCATGATTTAAATTGATTATGGGGAGAATTACCACCACGCGCTCCGTTTGCAACAAACAGATATGTGTCTGGTTGTAATGTGAATTCTTCTGGTTCACCAGTAAATTCAAATGATTTATATGGTTCCCAGAGTTTATTTTTGTACAAGAGATATTCCATTATCTCACCACGCTTTCGAATGAAGATTTATATTAACCATTATTGGGTTCATCATTAGAGAGTATTCCTGTATAAGGAGTATCAGAAGGATTGTACTCGACAACAACAACATTCTCTGGAAGTTCGTCGACCTCTGCTTCTCTTGGTGGGTGATCGAATGTAACAATCTGACCGTCGAATCCTAACAGTTTAAGATTACCATTCTGACAATCTATTTCTACTGATTCAGATATGTATGTATCACCATCATGAGGTACGGTCAAATATGCTATATCGGTATTGGGATCTATAAGAGCCTGGTAACGTTTGTATTCCTTACCAGATTCATATACTTCGAAACCGTTGCCACTTCCTCCACCACCACCGATAGATTTTATTTGTAACAACCACTCCGTTAGATCATGAATTATTTCACGTTGAGTGTGAATTATATCAACCAGGTCATTGAATACCTGATCGAAATCTGTCGTGTTAGCCATTTAGCTCACCTCTTAATCACTTTCTTCTGCCCATTCTCTGAGCTTATCTCTAATCTTAATAAGATCTTTATTTATTTCACCTATGTCAGGTATAACATGTTCACCAAGGATATGGTCCATCTTATCAACGACATAGTCCCATGGTATGAGCGCTACGCTATCGTCATCTTCCAAGTCAATAACGACCGGTTGCTTTTTATCGCGTGTTGCCATATACATGCAACTCCTTTCTTTATTTAAGTTATGAAGGCGTTCAACTCTGTAAAATCAAATAGTCGAGGGCTTTACGCCCTCGACGTTACTTTGATTTATTTGGTTGGAATATTAGTAACAGGGTTCAATGTTCTGTTACCATCCTCTTTTGCCGCATTGGTAACATATACACCTTTAACGGATACAACTTTTCTGTTTCCATTTGCATCTTTGAATACAAACAGAACTTTCTTAGCCCTACTAATTTCGTGAATCATTAGATGTATACCCCCTCATCGTTTGGTAATGTAAATGAATGATTAATGAGCTTTCTATAGTCAGTCTCAAGATAATCTTCCGTTGCAAATATACGATCATTCAGATTAAGTGTTGTAGTAAATTGTTTATAAAGATATCCTGGATGGATATGTAAACCCACGTCGTCAACTGTAATAAATCTTGGATTGTATGATGTTCCTACAGGAAGGTTTTCTGCGTTTGTTCTGACATGAACATAGCTATTGGTTTCACCAACACGATACTTTGAATACATACTTGCATTTGTTACAAACAAATTCTTTGAAGCATGGAAAAAATAATCATCAAAACATACAGGACGATGCATGTCTGTTTGAGAACCAAGAGCACTTTCTGCTTCCGGTAATGTAAGAGACAGCCACCTGTTCTCTGTGATGTTGTATGTATACAATACATCTGAATCGGCAAATGTGAGATATATACAATTATCAGAACATATGATACTCTTTGGATACAATGTGCCAAGTTGGCTTCCGTCGGGTATCAATATATCAGATACACGTGTAGGTATATTATTAGAATTATCTTCATAAACATACACATGACCTGGCTCAGTTATATAGAATTTTCCATCATTGTATGTACAACAATGGTATTCTTCTGCAAATGTTATGCCATGATTTGCAACATACGCAAATGTCTCGCGATTATGTATACGACATGTTGTCGATAAGCTATCACTGAATGACATTATCGAATATTTTCCAACAGCAAATGAAGATACCTCAGGTACCTCAAGAGTAGCTCCAAGAGGTTTATACTCCCAAGTATGTTCATCAACATCAAACAGCATGAAACCATTCATAGAACAGAATATTCTCCTATTGTCATCATACCAGTATGACTGACCACATCCACTTGCATAGTAATTTGGACTTGTACCAAGAGCATTGGAGCTGTATGCAATAGGAGCTACATATGAATCCATTGGAGCTTCAAGTATTTTTATGTATTGTGAAGTAGTGTATGAGTATGAATTTGACAAATAGACATTTTCATTCTTTATGAATATGCTACCTCCTACAGCACCATCAGCTGAAATACTAGCCGGAGTTATATCATCCCTAATTACCTCTGATTGATTTGTAAATAAATTGTATTTTTCAATACGTATTTTTGTTCCAAGCATCAATGTATAATAAATACATCTACCATATTCACATGCAGATGAACATACAACTGTAGATATCTCGGTCTTACCATCAGGCATTGTATCAGACGCTAAAGGTTTATTATCGAATGGAATTGGTGATGATACTTCTGATGTATACAGATCAACATCTTCGATAGTTTTCTTTGGAGGATTATATTCATATCCTTTACCAGATTTATATTTAACTCTATACTGAGCCATATATAAAACTGAATCCTTTTCGGGAATATCTGTTAAATCGAAAGCCACATTAGCACTGATTGTTGAATTTGTAAATGTATGTGTTTCAGTTACAGATGCATTTTCATCAAGAGTTGCATCAAGAACGCATCTTTTAACCTCGGACACATGTTCGGCTGTTTTACTGAATGTGATGTGTTGAGTTGTTGGGATGACTTTTGTATACACTCCAGATATGCCTGTTGCAAATGAATCGCATACACAGAGTTTATATGGGAAACTCAAACCATCATCCGAGATTATTACATCTATAGGAACGCCATAATCCATGAACTCTTGGATTGTTATTATCTCACCAGACAGAGTAATTGAATACCAGGAATCGGATGATTCATCGTATGCTTTATAACCATCTTTGTCCTTTGCAAGAACTGATAAAACCTGTATCGGTGCAGGTCCTTCTTCAACAACTTCGAATTCAATCCATGTTTTGCCTTGCGTTGTATTACCACCGGTTGTAAGTACAGGATCACGCATCCAGAATCTTTCATCAGGAATATATCCATCTGGTTTATATGAGCTTGAGGTCAATACATATCCAGATCCACCTGAACCACCTTTGTTGGTATCACTATTAATGCCACCTGTTGTTGCATATCCGCCATACCATCCGTTGCCTCCAGCACCAAGATATTTACCAGTTGACATGTTGTATGAACCTATACCGCCTATACCAAAACCAAATCCTGAATCTTGAGTACCAGGACCTTTATTTGTACCATCCGATGCACTACCTTTACATGCTTCACCAGAAAGGCCGCCACCATTTCCGCCTCGACCGTCCGGTCCACCTTGTGCTCCACCAGCTCCAGCTACCATGATACGTGAATTTCTTGATGCAAGTTCATTGCTATATGAATAAGTCTCAGATGTCTTTGGTTCTACTACAGCACCTGCTATGAAATTATTTCCAGAATCTGCACGTATTGCATAAACTCTGTTCATCAAATCATAGAACTTCGGTCCTGTTTCATCTTCTGCATTTGAGCATGGTACAAAGTGTCTGAATAATGCGCCCGAAGAATGATTTATTAATTTATATGAGTATATTCTAGCTATAGTGTTTGCACCCATTGGATCTGTACCGGATGATGCACCGGCAGGCCAACCTCTCGTACAATCAAACCATAATAACTCAGTTGATGTGCCACTAGGTCTCGAAGAACTTGATGTAATTGAACCGAGTAAATTATCTTCCATATCATACCATGATAAAACTTTGCCAACAATGGTAATCTTAATCTTTTGATTATATGGCATTAATAATGAACTCTTATCCAATTTAGATCCACATAAGAATGCTACACCAGGATTGCTAACATCCCATACAGGAAATACAGCTAAAGCATTACTATAACTTGATGCATTAGGAACTGTACCTCCCCATGTACCAAATATACATTCTCTGACTCCTGTTGGTTCGAGTAACTCACATACACATTCAATATCATATGTAGAAGATACTGTACCTTTTGTATCGAGGAAATAGTTTGTACCATCAGACTGAAGGTATTGAACTTCGTCCGTACCATCGGGAACAGTTATTGTTCTGGTAATAGTTCCGCCGGGTTCTGTTCTAATGGATGTTTCTCCTCCACCGCCGATAACTGCCGCCTGTGTTTCAGGATTCGGTGCATTAGGTAAACCTGTTATGGGTCCGGTAGCACCAAATCTAGCTTCTCCTGCTGGTCCAAAGATATCTAACAACTCATCTCTCGCAGATACCGCAGTTGCCATTAGATAAGCACTACAACCAACATGGAAGTACAAAGGTGTGGTCTGTTGTAAATCAAGAATACCTTCCGCATATCCACCCTTTGACGCAATGACCTGTTTATATCGTGCTCCTCCGCCGCCACCATAACATTTAAACTTGTACGATGAAGGAATCATGGTATACGTTTGCGGTGTACCAGTAAATGGAACAATAACTGTATCACCCATTACAGGTCGTTGCCGAGCTCTCTTGTATATCTTAAGAGATGGGCCATCAAATGCTTGATACGGTAACATCAAACCATTTCTGAAATACAATGTTGGAATGATATCTTCGAAACCATCCATATATCCTTCTGGTTTATATGAATCTTCAGTAAGAATGTATGAGGAACCACCCGTTCCGCCGTATGAGGTCCAGATTGATGAATAACGTTTATTGAATACGGAGTATCCTCCATACCAACCTCCGCCACCTCCTCCTTGTCCAGAAGCAGTGCCTTGAGTTGAATTGGGATCCGGATCTCTATCTTCAGCACTTTGACCCTTGCCGTATTCATAACCAGAGTCTTGGGTGGCTCGTAAACCACCATTGTTGTTTGATGTTATATCCGGACCTGCAATAGTACCACCGGTTTTACCACCACCCCATGACATAAAGTCTTGTTTGACGTCACTGTTATAATCAAACGATGTACCACCGCCACCTCCAGCAACAAAGATTCTGGAGGATACACCACGAACAATTTGTTTCAATCGTTTATGATGTGATGCTAACTGATCAGGACCAACTTGAGGACCTCTAATAAACCAGAAGGGACTTTCTTCACTGGAATTAGATGGAAGCCAGTCATCAGGATATGGATAATAGACTCTTGGTGCAGATGACGATGTATCATGACATATTTTTTTAGCTTGGTGAAATGTTTCTGTGACAAGGTCATACATACCTCGTCTGTATATATAATAATATGCACCTTTTGATGTGTTGTTTGTTGCAACAGGAACCATCCAATGAATAAGCTCATCATTTTCCCATATTTTTATTTCATATAATCGCATACGTGCACTGCGGAGATTCAATGCTCCTACCTCTATATCTGGCAGATCACTTCCATATGCAGAATTACACACATGTCGATTAAAAACGAAGAACGAATGGGTATCCGGAGAATCTGATCTAGTAGGATCGCCTTCAGTTAAAACTACCTCTTGATCATTGATAGTAAACCTATTGCCGGATATTCTAAAAGTTACAATCTGATTCTTTGGGAATCCCGTTGTAGGGAAATCTGCTAGATTGGAATCTCCACCATGACCACTAACACCGCAATGATAACTCATGACAAAATATCCAGATGAACCTTCAGACTGAAACCACAACTTATCACTTTGGCTACTAGTTACACCAAAATAGTTTTGGAGTGCAGGTGTTGGTGTTTCAAGAGGACTATCGTTTCTATCAATTCGAACTGTCATCTCAATAACACTATTTGATTTTATGGCATAACCAGTGTCTATGTACGCACCCGTTAAAATATGGCTTGGTTGTGGAGTCCTCGTTGGATCAAATATTATCCATGGGTCTTCTGTATCGGCCCATGAGGTTGAAATATATTCAACCTGAACAAGATCTTCTTCTGGAGGAACAGTTACATCCTCTTCGATATATTCTGTAACTTGTGAACTTAAACGGACATCGGTGGCACCACCGCCACCACAACCATTCGCTTGGTTGCTGTCACGTGATGAAGATAGACCTCCATCACCACCACCATTATATCCTCCTAATGCACGAGTCGTTCCAAAGGTAGAATCTCCACCATTGCCGCCGACATTTGCGTAGAATTGTTGTGTATGGTCAAGATCAAGTATACCGTATGCTCTACCACCATAAGAAACAAACTTATTCCCCGAACTGCGGAATCTACCACCAGTTGCACCATCGGCTATGAATAAATATGTATCAGGTTGAAGTGTGAATGGATCAAGGCTACCCTTATATTCAAAATTTAAATATGGCTCCCATAGCTCATTATTATAGAGCAAATATTTCATATTTAATCACCTCATCTGTTATTGTCGTTTAATACCAAACCTGCATATGGGGTATCATTAGGATCATATTCTACAACAACAACGTTTTCAGGGAGATCATTTATTTCAGCCTGCGTTGGTGGATGATCGAATACAACAAGACGACTATCCGAACCAAGAAGCTGAAGTTTCTCATGTTCAACATCAATCTCAATTGTCTCAGATGTATAGTTTTCTGTAACGACATATGATGTTAATGTCTCGGAATCAATAACGGTTTGATATTTTATGTATTCCATTCCTGGCTGATATTCAGTAATAGTACTAGGACTACCACCGCCTCCAGCGACATTAACAATGACGCGACTATATCCATCAGCCCCATCATCAGAAGCAAGATATGTGCCATTCTCAGTGATAGTCTTTTCTGTTAGAACGGCACTGCCACCGCCGAGATTAAGTTGCTCCAATAGATTTGCCATTGTATGTATCAACTGTCTTTGTGCATATACGGCATTCAATAAGTCATTGAAAACTGGTTCAAATTCTGTTGTTGTAAAATCGGAATTTTCTCCTGTACTACCACCACGTTGTTGTTCATCTATCCATTGTTGAATTCTTGCATTGATTCGTGCAAGATCGATGTTTATATTTTCAAGATTAGGTGTCATATTTCCACCTATCATTGTATCACATTTATCAACAACGAATTCCCAAGGAATAAGAGATACACTATCGTCATCCTCAAGATCGATGATAACTGGCTGCTTAGGATCACGTGCTGCCATATTAACAGCTCCTTTCTTTTATTAGGTTATGAAAGCGTTCAATGCCCCTAATAAAACAAAAAAAAGAATAATCGTTGAGGGCATGTACGCCCTCAATTATATTCTTTAAACCTTTTTCATCCACCTTGCCTACGGTGACCTTACCAACACTCAACAACTTGTGCGTTGCCTTATGTTGGCTTATTAATGTTTATATTTGATTGTAGATTTTGTGTTTAGAACACGCGTGTTGAGTAGTCCTCACATGAGTGCACATCATGCAAGATATATCTACTCTTCAGTATACTGCAGTCGTAAACGCGTCCCGAAGGATACATTGCATTTACTTCTTTAACAGTCAGATTTTCAGGTATAGGTCTAGCTTTCTTCAAGCATATATGATAACCTAACCTGTCTACAAAACAATGCTTGCAAGTAAAGCACTGCTTCTTTACAATTCCTCTGATGAGTGGTACGGACCCGAGCTCATCAGAGGAAATCTCGGATTCAATTTTATCTTTGTTTAATGTTTCCTCGGCTTTACGAACACGACGGAATTCATCGGCCGTCTTCTCTATAACCTCGGTAAACAAGGATTGCACTCCGCGGTATCCACCGAAACACCTTACAAAGTGCTTTATAGATTCCTTGTCTAACTCCGTAATCGGAATTAAAGGAACCCTGTGATACTTCAATGTTGCCATTAAAGCATCTTGTGTATATCGTATGATTTGTTCTGGATTGTAACCAACAACCCAGAAGTTATTTTTGATCTCATCAAGGTCCATGCTTGTCAGCTTTTTCACTGATTTAACTAGAGCCTTAACGACTCTTTTACCTGGAAGGCCCAGGGAGCTTATGAATGTGACAATGTGGTCGAGATCATCTTCTCCCATTGTGAAAGTAATGGGAGTTCTTATTTGGAACCCAGTGTTATTCACCAGGTTAATCGTCATAAAGTTTCTCGGGATGTTATCTATTCTAACCCCGAGTTTCTCAATGAATCTTATATTCTGTTCTTTTGTTCTGCTTCTTTCTGACATATTCTTTTACTCCTTGTATTTATTTTTAATACGGACAAATGTGTTTGTTTTTCTTGTCCGTATTAATAATATATATTTGGAGATTAAATATATCAGTTAGAATCAGTCGTTGTTAGAGATTGTATCTTCAGAAAAGTCCTGAACATCTTCAGGTGCATTGAGGTTTACATCGATATCTATATCGCCCTCGTCATTGCCGAAGAATTCATCATAGTCATCGTCATCGTCGTCATCCTGATCAAGTATATCATTCTTGGTCTTGTTTGCTACGAGAGCAACAACTACTGCGATTGCAGCAACGATAAGGGATGCAATAAGGGTCTTTTTCATAATAAATACCTCCTGATGTATTGACCGAGTTCTATACTCAGTCTGTCGTTGAATTTTTCTATATTTTCTCGTGTGTCACTATTAAGCCAATAATACTCATCAACTGTGACATCTAACACGAGAGAAATATGCATTTGGGTGTTAGCTGTAAGATCGTACGTTCTATAGTATTCGATCACATAGCTGTTTTTGTATTCTTTTATTAAATCATGGGTCTTCGGTGGTCGTTCGTTCAGTTCCACCATTTTCAATACTTTCATCGTTTTCCCCCTCTAATTTCTCGATGAGTTGTTCTATACTATATCCCCGCATAACATCCGTCTGTAATTCAGCGAATGTTATATTCTTGCGTATATTAACAGTTCTGGTAGGATATTCTTTATAATGAAACATACAGAAATCTCTGAATGTTTCGTTGCAAACACCCTTGATTTCTAACTGTATGTCACACCTACCCGGACGGATAAGTGCTGGGTCCAATGCATCTTTGTGATTTGTCGTCAAGACATAAATAATATTGTCAGATGCCCAGACACCATCCATGCAATTAAGAATGGAAGATAACTCACTCTTTCTCTTTTTATCATCCACTGTGAGGTTATCTATTATAATGCTATTTTTAAATGCGCAATCAACATCTTCAATTGCTAATACAGAGTAACATGAATCATCGGGTCTGGTACATAATTCATTTAATGAATCCTCAAGCCATCCGACATCTGCACCGTTGAGTACATTGTATCTAGCGTTAAGATGATCAGCTATTGCTTGAGTGATGATACTCTTTCCTGTACCAGGTTCACCATACAGAAGTATGCCGAAATGGTATGGAATATTATTATCAATATACCATTGTCTTTTAGCAACAAAGTCATCCAATGATTTAATGAGTAATTCTTTATCAGCTTTTGGAATAAATATCTCATCGAATGATCTTCTCTTGCGGATTACGATATCTCTAAAACCACCACGACCTGGAGTGTTTGCTCTATTGGTTTTATTCCATAAAGTCTTCTGATGTTTATTATTATAAACAAACATTCTTTCGATGAAGTGATTCATATTATCAAGGAACTTCTTCTGATTAAAAGTCCTTAAGAAATAATTACCGGTTGATGCAGCATTTTTGTTATCAGCATTTGCATCGGGAATCATATCCAGCCATATCGGTAATCCATGATACAATCTTAATACAGAACGTTTTCTGACCATTACAGAACCACATGATGGATTTTGTTTAATCTGTCGAATGTCTCCATCAATGTTTGAATAGTAAACGGTATAACCAACTGATGGGAATATTTCTTCCAATGTTGTAAATCCCCACATCATCGATGTTATGTTTATTGAGAAAAACATATTATCGATAGAATCATTTATAAAGTTGGAAATAGTATCAATTCCTTTCTTTACAAATAACCCTTTAATCAAGTTCTTCATTTCTTTTACCTCCGTTATAGTTTATTTATCCTATTAATAATATATATTAAAAAATAAAGAATAATAGATGGGGCGTAAAGCCCCATCGTATATATTCACATTAAGATTTTGATCTTTGCTTTGTACCTTTCAAACAGATCATTCAGGCATCTGCACCCAGAGGGATAGAACCAGAATAATTTGACAACTGCATCACACTCGAATGGTGCTAAGTTGACAACTGTGTCTGCTCTTATTGGAATGACATCATCCAACTTAGATACTTCTCCATTCTTGATAAGATCGACGAATCTATCTTCAGTAACGATTCTATCAATGAACTTTATTGAGTCTCTGTAGATGAATGTTTCTTTTCCTGAGAAGTCGATATAACGTTCTGTCTTCTTAACACACAAGAGTGGATCATATCCTGATTCGCACATGTGTTTATAATAAGATCTTAATTCTTCATCTGTCCATTCTTTCATTATAACAACTCCATCAAGTTCAAATCTCCAACACGGAGTTTCATAAATGCATCAATGTCATACTTATCAATCATACCAGATCTAATTCTTTCAATTGTCGATTGAGGAATCATATCAGTATGAGATTTAATGTCTATCAACTCAAATGCTTTTCTCAAATACTCATGATAGTTATGATCTATTATTGGTAATACTGAATCGATTGACTTTGGGTTGTTAGGAATGTCATTTCGCTCAACAGCTCTCAAAAGATCATTGGCGAATGATGATATACCGAGTTGAGTTATACCGATCAATCCTCTACCGAAGTCTCCTATGACTGCATTCAACAATGCATAGAATACTTTATTCTGAATGAATGTTGACATGATATCATTATCGATACTTGATACTGATTGCACTATCATGAATGGATCTGCCAACTGATGATTGAACTTTGACAGAATGATCTTGGTGTTTGGTTCCAACATATACATCGTCATGATTGGTGAGCCAGATATAATCAATCTGGCTCTATCATTTACTGTATAATTATCAATGACATTTGGGATGATGTAATTGTCCAACATGTTACAACGTATGAGATATGAGTTTGGAACATAGTTAAGAACTACACCAACCTTGTTCATTGACTCTGTCCAATAATAATTCATCTGTGCATAACGCTCAGAATCATATTTGTTTGTGAATGGTGCAAGATAAGATTTGATTACTTCTCTTTCGGGAAGTTTACCCATCTCAAATTCATTCACCATCAAGAATATTCTGACATCCTGGAAATTCTTGGTTGCCCAATCCTTCCAATGTTTCAGAGTTGAAAGAGTGTTCTCAACAATATCTGCTTCAACATCATCACCATTTGCGAATGGTAATGCATTCAGAAACTTTGCTGAAGAACCCAATGCAGGGATGATCGTATTCAGATCAATGAAGATATCAATCTTTGTAAATTGATTCTTAAACTCTTCACCGATGAATGCGTTAATAGCAGTATATCTCGTTTTGAGATATTTACCGAATATCGGTCCCACTGAGAATTTGTACATAATTCACCTTCTCTTTATAATCTTTCTACACCAAAGAGATAGTCTTCAAATGAACGTGGTCCAACACGGTTGATCTTGTTACGCTCATCAAATATCTGATGTAACAGATGATGACGTGTCTGTTCAAACGCAAGAGCAACTGTAACAGATTCATGATTTGCCAAAGCTGTCTTAAGTCTCATGATCTGATATGCTGGATCCGGTTGTGTCCAGTTAGGTCTTAAGAGTTTATTCTCTACCGAGCGTACAAGATGACCAATAATGATTTCACCATGTACTGAGAATATTGGTAAGATACCATGAATGAGATGGGTTAACTCATTTACAGCTCCTTCAATTGTAGAGAACTTTGTGATGTCATTCTCTAACAACTTCATGATGTTCATGTAACGAGCAGTCATCATGATATTTACAGGAATGATTGAACATAACATTCCTACCTCAAGAACCTTGTGTGATGTGATCTTATAATAAGTCTCATCATTTATAAGGACCTCTTTGAATGAATCTGTGATTGCGTCTGGAATATGTATAGAAGCATACTTGGATACAACCACTGGGAATAATTCTTTACCGATGTAGATTGTGAGATTCTCTGAAATATTATCCAGATAATCTTCCTTGAAATAGATGTCAAACTTCTTGTCATCTGTAGGTATGAGTGTGGAGTTTTCCATGATGAAGTATTTATCATAACCATCTGTGAACTCAATCTTCTCCGAGTTAGTCTTGAGCAGATGTTTCGCAGACAGAATTTTCTGACCAACATCCTTGGTCAACAATTCTGTTGTATAGATAAATCCACCCTCAAGGTCTCCAACCTTAAGCGCCTTAGTACCATAGCATACATGACAGCAATCCTCATTGAGATTACATGTGCATGGACTTCTGAACCAAAGCTTCTTTCCGAGTAACGATGTATCTTTCTTATCAAAGATTTTATATGAACCAACGTTCTTCTTCTCTTGATAATAACGTCCATCCATCATCTCGAGCATACAGTCATCAATCTCAATCTCTATAGGATTAATAGAACCACAATCCCATACAGTCTTTGACAGAGTACCATATGTGAGGATCCACAAGTTACGTGCGAAGTATCCTGCTGATCCCATGTACTCTTCATTCATGATATCTGGAACACGTGCCGCAATTGCTCCCGCATACATTACAGGGAGATCATGATAACCTGCACGGAATCCATTACCATTCATGATTACAGGAACGATATTTTTTCCATCAGGAATCTGGGAGAAGTTGATATACAATTCTTCCATCTGTTTAGGTTTGAGAATCGATGTATACTTATCAGCCAAGAAGAATGGGTTTCCTCTTCTAATCATTTCAGCCTCAAGAAGTTTATACTTTTCCTTATTGGCTTCAACGATTTCACTAGTCTGCATAGTTGGAGGATATTCAGTGTTATTGATATCACGAATGATTTCGGATTCTCTATAATGATCAAGGAATAAGTTTTCTGCAGTAAATACCTGCATGTCAGCTGCAGAGAATACCAAGAGTAATTCCTTGAGATCAAGAGACATCCTTGACATTATAACCTGAATATCACGAATTGTTTTACCATATCCAGTAAGTGTTTCAACAATCTTATCCTGGATCTTACCTCTGCCTTTCTTGGACAGATATCCCTGGAGAATGAAATCATTGATATCTATGTATTGTAAATGATCGATTACAGTTCTCAAGAATACCAAGCTCATCATGAATCTATTCAGAGGAAGTTCATATGTAATAGGATCTTCCAAAGATTTCTTGAACTTGATAAATGTGAACTGAAGCTTCTTACCCTTGTCATCACGGTTGTTCCAACAAAGGGAAGCAACATCGACTACTCGGTCATACAAGTAGTCGAAGTTATGCACATATCTATCGAGTAATATTGGGTCACCTAACAGATCATGAATCTGCTCAACGGTTGTAATTTCCTCGAGCTCTCTTAAATCTTCAAACTGAGATTCATTCACATCTGTGTCGATATTGTAATTCATGTGTAATACCTCCCGATCAAGTATTATTAGTTGTCGATCATGTCCTTTGTAACCTTAAAGTTCATAAGCATTTCCTTACGAGCCATTATGTTCTCCTTTCCACTACCAACAAGATTTCCCATGATTGCATTAACATTGGGATTATCCATACTAACGCGAAGAAGTCTCCTTGTCTTTGGATCCATGATAACTTCACGGGATGCATATGCTGGTGAAGAACCGAGACCTTTATATCTGTCTTTAATTGTTGGATAGAATCTTTCTACCTCATCAAAGAATTTCGATAATGTGGTAGACTTTATCTTACCCGAACCCTTTTCTGGATACTGAATGATGAGACCATACTTCCTTAACACGTTAATATTGTATTGAAGTTGTTCTATTAAATCATCATCAATAATAACCAGATGGTCATGTAAATCTATTACTGCTTTGAGCTGATGTATCTTGTGATCATATGTCATTTCAGGATATATCTTAAGAATGTTCTTCATCCATTTATCGATATTCTTTTCAAAGCCTTCTACAGTATTACCATACTTCATGAAACCTTCTGCAATGAATTCGAGTAACTGTGGTGAAGTAGAACGAGTGATACTTACATCAGTTAAGTTTGCGAGATAATCGAAAGCATCCGATACGAGTTCTCCGGCATACATATCCTTCTTGACATCAGGAAGTTTAACCTGAATCTTACCAATGGAATTAACACATGCATCGATATACTCTCTTTGAGATGCAACGAAGTATACATCCTTTCCAGATACGAGTCTGTAGAGTGGCGGTTCTGCGATATACAGCTTTCCAGCTCTAACAATGTCTGGCATGAACTTGATGAAGAATCCAACGAAACCAACACGGATATGATATCCATCGATATCAGCATCAGTTGATATGATGATCTTATCGAATGCAAGTTTACGTATGTCGAAGGTTGGACCGATACCGCACTCAAGAACCTTAACAAGATTCAGCCATGGTTCACTTTTCAATGCTTCTTCAAGTGTACAATCCCATATATTCTTTGACTTACCTCTGAAGGTTAATATAGCCTGATACTTTGCATTACGAGCTTGCTTCAAACCACCTCCTGCTGAGTTACCCTCAACAAGGAATAACTCTTTTGGCTGATCTGTCTTGACGGATGAACATGGATAGAATGAATCGGGTTTCACCCATGTCTTAAATCCTTTAGCATCCTTGGCAACATTACGCATCTTTTCACCTTCGATACGTGCACGATAGTTACCATGAATTACTTCAACGATTTCACCAAGTACACCGGATGTCGAATTAGATAATTTCTTGATTACTGCTTCCTCAATTGCCTTACCAAGTTCCTCGGAGACATTCGCTTGTTTAGCCTGAGCAGAGAACATATTAGCTGCATCGCAAGATACACGCAGAACCATGCTCATATGACTTTCGATATCTCTCTTGAGGTTTACGCCTTCGAGTTTCTTGTACTTGTTAATGAGCTTCTGTTTCATGACTTTATTATATGCTCTCATAACACCATCAACATGTTCACCATTGTCCTTATTGTGCAACATGTTAGTCCAAGAATGAATAATATCTTCACCCTTGTACTTTTCAGGATCAGCATAAGTAATAACACATTCCATTTTGAATGTTCTTTCCTTCATCTCAGTCTCGCCTTTATCATTGACGATCTCTTCAAGGAATTTACCTTCACATTCAAACTGAAGATCATTACACATTCTTGCATCCTGAGGAATAACAACATCATGGGTTTCATCTGCAAAGAATTCCCATAACTCCTTATGCTTGACATGATCCTCAACACCATTGATTGTGTAGATCATATTGATTCCTCGAGGCAATGTATAATTGAAATCCTGTAACCATATCTTGATCTTTTCAACAGGAAACTTGTTTGTGTGAAGTATCTTCTTTGATGGACGGAAGGTTGTGCGTAAACCACCACGTTTCTCGTTATATGGTTCAACTATCTCATCCACCTTTTCTCCTTCCTTATAGATTAAAGTCATTATCTTCTTTTCAGTAGGTCTGAAAGTAGTGACTTCCATATATGATGAAAGAGCAGTTATACAAGTAATACCTGAACCATTCTCACCAGCAGTGTATCCACCAGATCTTATCATATTAGATCCAGCCTGGTTAGTCTCCAGAAGTATTTGTAGCATGTTCGTTGGAATACCTCTACCATTATCTTCTGCAGTAACTTCTGTGTCAGTTATGGTAGCCTTGATCATGTTGCCAGGTGATTCTGCTTTAAGACATTCATCTCTGTTATTTGAGATCAACTCATTGACAAGATGAAATGCACCGGCTTCACCAATACCGCCAATGTACATTGTTGGACGACGTCTCATTGCGTCAATATCATTTTTCTTGACGTAGAAAACATCGTCTTTGATTTGATTAGCCATAGTCATATCTCCTCCTAAGATTAATCGTACGATACAGTTATCCCCGTATCACGCAAAAATAATATATGTCTTTCAAAAGACAAAAAAGTAAGTTCGTCTATGAACATTAATCGTGTATACCTACTGGCATGGGCGTACACCTCCTAAAGTAGTAGACTCTGTGTAGGGTGATAATACACAGGGTCGGTGTTTATTTATATTTGTTTAGCGGGGCTTCGTGCCCCGCCCAATTTTTCTATGCTGCCCCTGATTTTGGCATAGGAGATTTGTTTATTATAAATATATATTATTATTGTGAAAGGAGGAGAAATCCTATGAATGGTTATGTATACTCAGTCCTATCAAAAGTCAAATCCGCTGCTATTGCAGGAGCAGCAGAAGTATTTCTTCATTATATAAATGCAATAATGATACCTAGAATGAAGAAAAATGCAATTGAAGAATATATTGTAGAAAAGGAGATGGCTGAAACTGTAGAAAAGATTTATGTGGCAATGCTCGATCAGGGTAAATCGATTACCGTTGAAGAAGTATATGAGGCTGTAAAGAATGCTTACGATAACCCTATACCAAAAGACAAGGTAACCCCAGAAATGATTCAAAAGTACAAAGAAGTGTTTGGTGATCCAAACACAAATGAAGAAAATAAGGAGGGCTTATAATGCCGATAATTAATTTAACCGCACACCCAATTAGAATAATTGATAACTATCGATACTCGCCAGCTATAAGGAAAAACGTCATCCCCGATGGTCATAAGTTCCATACCAAGATGGTGATACCATCATATCAATTGGCAAATGGAAAATATAAGACGGAGGTTCTTGAAGATTTCGAAGGATGTCCTGTGAGGAAAAAAGAAATCGTCGGATGTGACGGACTACCAAAAGTAGATGACCCAGAAAATACTATTTTTATCGTATCGACTGCGTATGCGAAAGCATATCAGAAGATGCATCCAAAAGCAGATATGAAAAACTTTTATATTATCGGGGAGGCGGTATATTCAGCAGATGGGTCTCACGTACTAGGATCCACATGTATTCTCCAATGGGACAAATTTTAAGTTTGTAAATATATATTATTATTGTGAAATAAGAAGCAAGCTAATCGAAACTTGCTCTCTTAAGCGCCGAGATTGATCTGCTATCTAGAGGACATGGCCCCGTTGGCATGTCTTAACTCTATTTAGTAGATCGATCTCAAATATATGATATATCTGCCCATAGGCATAATCCGGGGCATTTATATATGGATGCCGCCTTGGTGGTTCCGAGTCCACCATGTGCGGAATCTAAAAAGCATGCAAAAAATTCATATCCAAGAAAAATAGCTGCGGTCTTTACTCCCCGTGGCTATTTTTTTTTCATTTTAGGATTCAGATATTCTAAATATATATTATTACTATGAGTAATATTAGTATAGCAGGGTTGGGTGGCGGCTCGCCTAAGAGTAGGGTGCAGATATGCATTTAAGCACTCGCGGCGCATTGATTTTGTTGTATAAAAAATAACCACGAGGTTTGTACACTTATAACGTGAATAAACTTTATTTTTTTTTCTTTTTATTCTATATTATCTATTATCCCATCTTTTTAAGTAAATATATTTGTAAAATAAAAAATTCTAGAAAACGATTCTGTAATCTTTAATATACATTTAAAGAAAGGAAATGATATAATGAAAATTCAAGAGTTATTTGATATAGATCGTTATATATCAACTAATGATCTCAAGGAAGTTAAATCTCAGCATATATACAAAACACAGAATCAGTTCAATCCAGAAGGATTATTCTCAGAAGAAATATTTGGACAAACTGATCAGGAAAGAAAGTATCGATGCGGTTACATAAAACTTCCTGTACATGTATTCAATCCTAGTGTTGCTAAAACCATTATCAGTAGATCAGGTGGTATCATCAGAAAGATGGCATATGGTGAATCCAGATGTAACATTGAAAATGGTGTATTGGTAGCAGCAGCTGATGGACAATATTGTGGTCTTAAAGATCTATATGAAATATGGGATCAGATTGATATCAAGAAGACTATCAATACTCGTTCCAAGGATAACATCGATATCCTTACGAAATCACCAAAGAGACTTATATTCAATGACAAGGTTTTGGTATTACCACCTGGCTTTAGACAGATCGGTATGAGAAACGGTAAACATACAAAGAATGAGTTGAATTCTTTGTACTCACATCTCATAGGTCTTAAGAGTGTTACTTCACATACAACAACAAATGCTGTTCAGTTGTATGCAAAGTTCCAGGATGCTGTTGCTGATATCTATACTTACATCCATGACTATGTTGGATCCAAGAATGGCTTCTTCCAGAAACACCTCCTTACTAAGACTACAACATACACTGCAAGAAACGTTATCTCTGCTCCACGTTATAACACAGACAATCCACATATAGGTATCTTTAGAACTGGTTATCCATTGCATACATGTGTATCATTGTTCAAACCATTAATCATGTTCCAAATGAAACAGTTCTTCTCATATTCTAATATACAGGATATCCATCCTAACAAAGAAGAAGTTAGACCGGGTGTTCTTGATAATATGTATGATAACAAGATGATCGATGATCTCTGTAATATCTACATGAATAACCCTGGATCACGTTTCAGAAAACTGTATCTTGATGAAGAGAATACTAAACCAATCATGATGGAGTATCTTGACGTCAAGAAGAATGAAACTGTTACTCGTCCACTGACATTGACTGATGTAATCTATATATGTGCAAAGATAGTTATAGTTGATGGTGATCGCCATGTATATACTGTTCGATATCCTATCGGCGACTATCTTGGAGCTTTCTTCACAAAGGTTCATATTCTTTCTACAGTAGACACAATGGAAATTCAATTCCGTGGTGAAACATATGATACTTATCCTATTATAAATCCTGAAGCATCCCACAAGATAGTATCAGTCTCGTTCGCAGATACCCTCACTCCATCCAATAGTAGACTTAAAGCAATCGGTGGTGACTATGATGGTGATACCGTTAAGTCAACTGGTCTTTGGAGTGACGAAGCAAACAAACAAGCTGAAGAACTTATGTACTCTAAGATCTATAATATCAAAGCAGAGTGTGACTCTGTATATGTTATTGAGATTGAATGCTTGAATGGTTTATACGCATTGACAAAACGAGATTAATTTATTTTTTCTTTTAGGGGGTAATTACCATGGCAAAGTTCTATGTAGATGATCACACGAATGTCTCAACTGATGAGATTCTTGATAAGCATCATGGTTTAATCGATCCAGGACGTATCATTGGTCCACCATCATCTTTGCCTGATGAAGAGTTGACAAAGATTATTAATGATCTCAATAAAATAAGAGATATCCCTGGTCAAAAATTCCGTGTTCCTCATGGAGTTAAGAATTATGCTAGGTTAGGCAATGTGCACATCGGTGATTTATTTCATCATATTCAAAAAGGATTGAATACAAAGGACCTTTGTCTTTTGCAGTTAATTACGGGGGAACTGCATGAGTGTTTATACTTTGATCCCGATGATAAATATTATGAATGTGCTGAAAATAGAAACTGTGAAGAATGTATCTCTCGTTGGATGAACTCTGATAAATGGTAATATTCACAACCTTTTAGAAAAGCTCATAATAAGAGCGTATTCAGAAAGGAATGAAAACAAAATGGGAATGAACTATGCGGATATGTTTGGTATGTTTGATGCATCACCGAACTATCAACAGCAACAGCAGCAAGAGATAAATTCGAATGGTTTTGATGCATTCACTCAACCACAGCAACCTATGTATCAAGAACAACCATCTATGTCTTGGGAGCAAGCATATGAAGGATTTAAAACTCATCCTGTGTTATATAACATGGATGGTTATATCTCACCTTATGCTTCAAACAACTGGGGTGGTACAAATAGTATACTCCAGTACCTTGATGATTCATCTCGTCTTCCTGCTCTTGATAACAAACTCGATCCCAATAAGATCTTCAGTGCTGAAATCAAAGGTCTTAGAGCTCTTGAAGCAGATCAACAGAAGTTGATCAAACTTGCTGAAAGAAAGCTTATGGAGAGTCTTGGTGAAAAGGGTAAGGTTGGTCTTACTGAAGAAGACATTGAGGCATTGTCTGCAATCACTTCTGGTAGAGCAGCTATTGCAAACATGACCAAGGAAAGAGTCAACATCAAGAAGAACATTGCTGATATTCGTATCAAGCAGAATCAGCAGGCTCCTGGTACAGTATCTAATCCAAATGCTCCTCTTGGAACAGGTTCCAATTCAATGGATATCGGTAGATCAATTCTTGATTCTATTTTCGATACTCCAACATCGACAGTTGTTCCAATGACTAACATTGATTACAATCCATCAAATGTTGGTCAGGCTGAAGCTGTACTCGATTCACTCGTCCCAAATGTAAATCAAAACTTAGGTTTTGAAAGTATGGAACCAACTACATTCGTTATGGTTGGTGATACTGATGATGATGTTGATTTCGCAACATACAACAAGAACGGTGATCTATTGGCAGACTTCAAGAATCCTGATGCTGATATAGTATCAGTCGACAGAGATGCAGGTAAAGCATATGACCAATTCATGGTAGAATACCCTATCAAGTATAAATAAATATGGAATTCGGGGGCATATAGCCCCCGAACTATATTTATTATAAACACAATTGTAATTGTGGGTCTACATCTCATGAATCGCGATTCTTCATGTTTTGAATTCCCTTCAATTGCAAATATTTTTCAGAAAAGGAGAAGAAAAAATATGCTTGGATCAGAATATGCTTTAAAGTATTCAATGCCACATAGCGTTGTTCACATCATCGACAACTCGATGTATACTGGACAGCTTCCGACAGTGATTGCTGACGATCCTTCGTTGTATGCAACACTGGTTGTTACAGGCGCTCCCATGGGTCCTGATAACGAGATCATCCCGATCAACAGAAGCGATGTGTTAAACGTTTCATATGGTATAAATAATATCAGTCCTTCCGACGTTAAAAAGTACGGTCAGACTATCACATATCCTGCATCACTTTTGAGCCAGAATGCTCCTATAAAGTTCATGCGTGTTACTCCTGAAGATTCAACTTATGCTTTCTCTTGTCTGCTTATTCAGTGGAAGTGGGATGGCAACATGATGCACGTTCGCTTCAAGACAACTTCTGGCAACGGCAACAGTGGTCTTCCTGCAGGCGTTGTACACTCCAGCTTCAAGAATACCGAGAGACTCAACACAGCTCTTGTTAATGGCAATGCAATGTCAATAAAGGACGAAGTTGACGGTACTATTTGGACACAGCGTACATTCATGACTGCAATTGCAGCTGGTAGAGGTAAGACTTACAATAACTTCAATTATTCAATAAATCTTACAAACCAGTCAAGACGTCCTGCAAATGCAAGATATCTGTTCGCAACTCTTGATACTAAAACATCACAGGTTGTTGAGCAGTTCTTCGCTTCACTCATCAACGAGAACAACAACCTCAGAGCTGATGCTATCGACTCTGTAAATGTTGCAGTTGGTCAGCGTGTAAAGGGTTCTTCTATCGTAGTTCCTACAGTAAATGAAGAGGCTATAAAGGAACTCTACGCAGAGTACATGCTCCATATGAAGGAAATGATCGATGAAGACATTCCTCCCGCATATGGTACAAAGGATATGTCATTCGTTGAAGATGTATACAAGACAATGACTGTTAACATCTTCGATCCTATCTATGGTCGTTATATCTATAACGGCGATACAGATGTTAAGCTTCCATACTTCCAGTCTGATATGGTTGATCTTGACATTCCTCAGCTTTCAACTTCTAATCGTATCAAGACATTCCTTGGTGATGATGAGACAGTTCCTGCTTACCTTGCTAATCCTACTGACCTTGAGAGTGTTCTCGATACAGCTACTTATGGTATCTCAAACGAAAGTGACCCATACCATGTAGGTGACGTATTCTGTAATGCTCCAACATCACTGTCACTTTCAATGATCACATCGATCAACCAGTACAGTGGTTCAGTAACATCTATACCGATCAATCGTGTAGTTACTAAGAAGGATAGCGAGGGTGCACCCGAAGAATATGACATATTCCGTGGCTATGCAATGATCAAGAAGACTGACGATACTGATGACGTTACTGCTGCCATCGCTGCTGTTCAGGATCTTGTTGATAGAAAGAAGCTTGTACCTAGAGAGTACATCGATGAAGATAATAACAAGGCTTACAAGCCCGATTATATCATCATTGGTCTCAACGATACAAACCCTGTTAACAAGCTTAACACATTCATGATCGTTAAGGCTACATATACATATTCCGCTGTAGACAAGAAGTTCGTTGTTGCTATCAACAGCGGTGAAGGACGTGAGGGCGGCGTATTCTCAACAAAGGCTTCACTCTATGAGCTGTTTGCTTATCCTACTGGAACAGTTACTGCTTTCTGTCAGGATGATGATGGTTCAGAATATCGCTATACTCCTGGTACTACAGTTGTCAATACTACTAACACAGTTGAGGCAACAGCTATAGACGCAACAACTCACGAAGCATTCAATCCCGCTCCTGCTGCTGGTGATGTATTTGTTAATGCATACAACACAGCTAAGCCTGCTGAAGCAACTGCAACCACTGAAGCAATTCACGAAGTTCTTTACAAGGTTGCTAGTGAGAAGCCTTTCGTAATAGGCGCTGTTCCTAGCAAGGTTGTTGCTTACTCTGATATGGTTGGTACTGCATTTGATAACCTTGTATTCAAGGATGATGGAACCGGTTCAATTGAATGGAGAATTACTGGCGGTACTCCCGTTGGTACACCTCTCGGTTACGAGGTTGGTGATATCGTTACACTTAAGATCGGTGACGGTGCTGCTGCTGTATCAACATACTTCCAGGTTAAGGCTGTTACAAACATCTATGATGGCGTAACAATCACAAAACAGACACTCGAGATCGTAAGATTCAAGAAGTCTGCTGCTTCAACCGACAAGGTTGTTCCTGGAACATATCCTACTGATGCTACTGAAGTATATGTTATATATACTCCTGACAATGAGTTCGATCCTACAGCTCACTACAAGTGGGATGATGCAGAGTGCAAGATCGTTGCAGGTGAATCTGGCGATACAGCTGATGGATATTCATGGTTCGATCTTAAGGATGAGCCTGGTACAGGTCTCTCAATTAAGGTTGATGCTACAAATATCAATGCTACAACATCTGATGATCCTGAGGCTATTCAGAGATACAACATCACTGGTACACAGGGTTCGCTCTTCAGATATCAGCCTAACAACACAGAAATTCCTACAAACTACTACTCTGCTTCTTATGGTATCAATCCTAACTCGGAGCTTGGCGGTATTCCGCTTGAGAATGGTTATGCTGGATTCTTCGATGATAACATTTCTGAGATCGAATTCAAGTGGCGCTATTCTAACCTCCTTGTTCAGGCATATCGTGGTCAGAAGGATCCTCGTATCACTTCTCCTACAAGATGCCCTGCAAAGTATCTGTTCGATGGTGGTACAAACACAATCGTTGGACAGACAATACTTCCATACATGAATTATGCTCCGATTGATATAATCAACGCTTCAACCATCTATACAGATGACGAGAAGGAAGCTATCCTCCTCAACAACAAGCTCATTGAGAATATCACTGAATTCGTTGACGTTGACGTTAAGCAGGCTATGTATGATCTCATGATCACACGTGTCTTCCAGGGTATTCCTGAGGACAAGAGACCAATCGGACCTGGTTCTGGTTTGTCACTCCACCTCGACTCTGGTGTTACAGATGCTAACACAGCTATGCTCGTTAACCAGTCATTCACTAAGAGATTCAACAATCCTAATGCTTCTTGGGATATCGGTGGATTCGTTTCTGCAGCTGATGGTATAAGCTATACTTATACTAAGAGACTTGTAGACAACCTGTTCGCTCATATGAGAAGATATTCTGTAAACAAGCCATTCACTGGCAAGTACTCCAACATTGGACCTACAGAGTATTCAGCATTCTTCCCGGATGTTGACACAACAGATTGGGAACTCCGTGAGCTTCTCTATAATTCTGGCGGTAACGCTTGGATTATGGATATCAATGGAAATCTCCAGAGACAGTCACAGCGTACTCTTTACAGAGAGAACGGTACATCTGATCTTATCCAGGAAAGCAATATGCGTACGCTTTCACAGCTTTGCTATCTGCTCCAGAATAAGATTAACTCTTATCTCCTTGAGTACAACGACGACGGTGTTCTTGCAACACTTAAGGACGAGGTTGACAATATGTTCTCTAACTGGGTTGGTAACACAGTTCAGGATCTTGAAATCATCTTCAAGAGAGACATTAACCCAACTGATGGCGGCGAGATAGTTGTATGCTATGTCAACGTTACATTCCGTGGTCTCATCCTGAGAGTTCCGATCATCGTTAACGTTCAGAGACGTACAACCTCTGAATGATTTGGTAGAAAGGAGAAGATAACTTATGGCTGTAAGTTTACAAACAGGCATTCGTGAATATCACGGTGACCTTTCACAGTATACTGGTATGCTTGGCGGTCTTACCCCCGACATCCATACTCTTAGAAGTCTTAATCCACTTACTACCAACCGCGTTATCTGCGTAATGTATCGTGGACCTTATTTCCTCATGCATTATTTCGGTAGCGACACGAATAACGCTTATAATCCGAAGAACGAATTCGGACAGTATAAGAAGATTATTGAGGCTTACAACACCGGTATTACTTGTAATATCGGTGATGCTGGTCTTGCTCCTGCTACACTTCAGGGTGGTTTCGCAGGTAGATCGATCAACATCCCTACAACACAGAATCAGCAGTCACAGCAGTCTATCCAGATTCAGGTTCCTGAAATGGTAGGCCGCCCAGTGGCTAACTTCCACAATATGTGGGTTGATGGTATTGCAGATCCTGTTACAGGTCTTACTACATACCATGGTCTCGTAGCTGGTTCAGTTGATGAGAATCTTGTACCTCAGAGAGTCTTTGCACCTAACACAGGAGCTAATGCATTGTCTTCGACAATCGCTCTTGAGCCTTCACCGGCATGGGAAGTTGCAGAGTTCCTCGTTATCGTACTCGACAGAAGTGGTGCACGTGTTGAAGCTGCTACAATGGCTCTCGGCTGTGTTCCTTCTGCTAAGGTTGGTAATCAGATCTTCAATTCGAACGCAACAGGACAGTCTCAGATTGCTTCACTCGATCTGAACTTCTCTTGTCAGTTCATCCAGAGTGCATACGTAAATGACCTTGCATCTAGATATGTTGAGCAGTTCGCTATCTTCGGCAACTCACTTAACCTCAATCCTGGTGCTGGTGATGCATTCTTCGATCCTAACGGACCTACTCCGTCTAACGGTGGTACAATCAATACACCTATATTCAATAATGGTGAGCGTCCTTACCTCGATGCAGTTCAGTCTGGTCTTGGTAATGCTCCTGTTATGACTGCTAGCAAGCGTCGCATCGATCGTACAGCTCCTGCTCCGAAGCAGCTTACTCCTGAGGATCACAGCAAGCTCTACATTAACGAGAAATTTGATTCCAAGTCGATCGCTAATCCGTATGAGACTACTGCTACACCGAATTCATAAGGTTGTCATTGTTTTTACCTCAAAAACAAAAAAGAATACGGGGGTGGGGCGAAAGCCCCATCCTCATATTCTTAAATTAAATTGAATACTTCAATTATTACGAATCTTTCATACTCAAACTTCACAGCTACATGCCGTGTGTCTTCGTATGTAAAGAATCCAATGTAAACTTTCAAGAGCTTCTTATCTGCTTTTGTGATTAGATGTTTGGATATAATTATTCCATCATCCAAGAATGTTGGTTCTTTTGCTTTACCCACTATATCTCGCTCATATTCTTTAAATGATGCTTCTAATGCTGCATTGACCAATTCATCATTCATTATTGTATCTAGAGTTGTCATATCAAATCTCTCTTTTAATAACTCCTCCAACAATGTATCATCCTTAAAGATGTATTTGTACTTGACATATTTGGGTTTATGATCATCAACCAACTTGGATGGTGAAACTTCTTGCTTAGCCATTGTAATCCTCCTCAATTATAACAGTCAACCATTAGTTCCGTGAATGTAGATACATAAGCTTCGATGGTAATAGGATATATACACCCAGCATCTCTATCAGGAACTGCATCTTGCAATGATTGTAATACGGTTTGTGAACCTATATCTTCTGTTGGAGCACCAATCCGATTTTTATATTCTGCTATCATATCCATTATCTGATTCTTATATTGATTTTCATTCTCTAATGTATTGAATAACATTGATTCATCTGCTAAATTGAAATCCATTACGAAACCATGTTCAAGTTTACCTATGAGAGATCCAGTTATCTTGAGGAATTCTACATCGGTTCTCAATATAGCCTCACCAAATATAGAATGATCTGCAATATCATTAGCTGTATTCTCTATGGCTCTAGTTATGAGATCTTCTGATGTCATGACATGGAATGTTCCTGGCTTTTTATTTGATTTGAAGTTTACTATTCTCAACTCATGAGAATAATCCTTGGGTTTAAATTCTTCTTCTGGTATAACCATGATAGATTCTTTGGCATCATGAAATCCATGTTGCTTTAAGAATAGATACATATCCTCGATAGCACTGGACATCACATAATACTTCATTGAACTCCTACTGGATCCAGAAGTGAAGGTGAATTTAAAATATACACCCATTACTTACCTCCCATTTCTCGCATAACCACATTTGCAATGAATGCAAATAATTCTAAGTTGGACATCTTATAGTCTCCTAAACGACCGAATGCCAGATAATAATAATCCGGCAATTTATCCTGAAGATAATTCTTTTGGAATTTAGTTATATAATCAATGATGGATTGATCATAATTCTCCAACTTGTTGAATACTTCACAAAGATATCTATGGATGCCCATTGAATGTTGATTTAGCAATTCCTTCGCAACACCTTTGTATTCCAGTACCTCGCCATCATAGAACATTTCAATTCCTTTGAATCTCATATATGATGACCAAGTGTTTGCATGCTTGAACTCAACACCTTCAATATTATTAATAATCTTCTTTCTTGAATTGAATATACAAGCATCTGAATGTAAACATATCACATCACTCTCAGTAAGATTATTCATCTCCAAGAATTTTCTACGTGTTTCGAGTTCACATTGTATTAGACGCTCTGAGTATTCCTTGTTGTCTCTTTGCATTAAACCCACTGCCTTGGTTCTTTGATCCTTGGGCATTCTCTTTAATTTATCAATGATCGATTGCTCAAGTAAATGATATTTTTCAGATATGGAAACGGACATTGCTTTCATATCATATTCCACTATATTTGCATGAAACATGAATTGTATATTTGGATTAAACCACAATAACTTTTCATTCATATTTACACCAACCTTTTCAATAATTTAAGTATACAATTGTCATATACAAATAAATGATATATGTATGAAATTATAAAATTACATGTATGATTTATTTGTATAATGATACAAATAAAAATTTACATAAAGGAGCATACAAAAATGGATGAAGTAAATAAGTCTAATGACCCGTTGATGGATTTAATCAACAAGCATAAGGCTGCTATGGGCGAAACCGATACTCCATCTGAACCTGTTGTGACAAATTCTACACCCCAGATACCCGACGATGATATCTATGGTGAGAATGATCAGCAGAAGGAGATTGAAGCAGAGGATGCTGCTCGTGAAGCTGCACGTGCTGCTGCAGCTGCTGAACAGAAAGCTATAGCAGACGCTGCTAAGGAGAAGACAAATGTTTTCATGCCACCCGATGAGAAGGACATGAAGTATCATGAAGAGGCTGTTGGCTTCCAGACTGAGAAGCTTTCGATAGTAACAACAATGATCAACAAGGTTGTTGCTAAGTACAGACTCATCTCTGGTGGTATTCCAACAGAAATGGCTAAGGATAACACAGGTAGAGTTATTCTTGATCAGATAGCTGTTAAGGGAGAGCTCTGTGAATTGTATGAGCAGAATGGTGAGGTTATAACTCCTGAGTTCGAGAACATAATTCTTGAGAACTGGATTATGCCTGATGGTACACTTGCTGCTGATAACATTCAGAATGGTGTTGTAATTGATTCAACTCTTCAGCCTCAGGTTCCTGGTGTTGACAATGCGGGTATAAAGCCTACAAATGAACCTGATGAAGAAGAGAAGAAGGAAGAACCTGTTCCTACAATCAATATCACTGTTGAGAAGAATACTCCTGTAACAGTAAATGTTGATGAATCAGTTACTGCAAACATGTCATCTTCACGTGTTGTTGATATTCTTGTTAAGGAAGTTTCTGAGAAGGAACTCAAGATGGCTAACATCATTGAGAATAGTAACATCAAGGGCATCATATCTAAATATGATTCAGGTATCAATGATGTACCGTTAACGCTCCCTCTCTCAGGATATCGTTGTGTAATGAGATCTATCAACTGGTGGGATTTCATAAAGCTTACCGCTCCTTCTTCAAACAGCCCTGTTGATAATGAGCTGAAGAAGTGGTCTGTACTTTATGATCACATGAAGAATGTATCCATCGGTGAATTCGAAGATCTTGAGGACTTCATGAAGAAGACTAAGTACCAGGATCGTGAATTGCTCATGTGGGGTCTTCTCGTTGCTACTGCTGATGATGAAGAGCTTCTTGAATTCAAATGTCAGAATCCTAAGTGTGGTAAGAACATCCGCATCAAGTATCGTCCTCGTAACATTCAGCATGTTGAGGAAGATAAGATACCTAAGTGGTGGACAGCTGCACATAATGCTGCACCCGGCATAGATGCAGTTAAGGTATGGGAAGAAGCTTCTGGTCTCAGAAAGCGTTATCAGCTTCCTAACACTGGTATCATTGTTGAAATCAATGAACCATCTGCATATGACTTCGTAACAAACAAGCTTCCTCTTATTGAGGAACTTCTCAAGAGATATCGTCCTGATGGTAATATGGCATCAATCGATCCTAATGATCCTACAATGGCTGAATTCGATTATCTCTCAGCTAATGCACTCTTTGTATCTGCAATGACAATCGTTCGTGATGACAAGGAGTATAGATTCACAGACTGGAGTTCAATTGAGGAGATTATCACAACCGGTCTTAATGCTGAAGATTCAGGTATTCTTCTCAAGATCATTGATAAGGCTAGAAACAATGTTTCACCTATTACATTCCGCGTTAACGATATCACTTGCTCTGCATGTAAACAGCACTACGATTACATGCCTATACCTGATATCGGAGGAACACTGCTTTTCCAAGTATCTCAAAGGCTCAGCAATACTCAGATAAACTTAACCGAGATGGATTAGAGCTTATCGAAATGGGATTGATCTTCAACAAGATAATCCCCATGGATATGCTGGCACAACTGCCGCGTCCATTTGTGCATCGCCTGCGAGATATCCGAATCAAACAGCTCGAAGAGCAAAATAGAGAACAAGAGAGAATCATGAAGCAACAGGAACAGGCGCGTGTTACCCAACAGGCTAATGCGCGTCAATCGTTCCCACAGCCTCAACAATTTTCAGGTGCTGGCGCGTCGCTTGAAGACTTTATAGACGAACTTACCTAATACAGAAAATGAGGTGAGTTTTTATGGATCAACAGCCGAGTGTTTATTATGATCAATTAAATGACTATATTGCGTATAACATACAATCCTACGGTATGGAATATACCGCTGACAATTACATTTCATTGCGAGAACAATACTACGGAATGAAATATCCATCTTAGAGGAGGTTAAACAATGATAACAATCCCTTCAGTAATAAAGACCAAAAGTACTGGTGAAGAGGGCTTAACCTTAAAAGAACTCGCTCAGCGTTTTAAAGTTCATGAAGCAAATATTGCTGCATGTAACATTTACTTTCAGACAATAAGAATGCTGAACAACACACATACAAATGTTGACAGAGACACTTTCCAGAACTGTTTCAGAGATGCATTGAGTGACATTGATCTGGAGACACCTCCAACAGATGCATTCATTCCTGATGCTGAAGATAAGGAACATCTCTTCAGAGTAAATCGTCTTGCTGCTGAATATATAAAGATAACTGAACGTTTACCTATATCTTTACTCGAAGAAGCTTTTGGTCCTGCTAATGCATTGGTTATCCTGTGTAAGCATGATCCTAAGGAACTCGAGAAAACATACGACGACATCTTCACATATTTCTGTCTGTTCAAGTATATTGACACAATCGAAATATTGAGACTCAACATGTTCTCCAATTTCACTCCAATGATAGAGTGGATTGTTGAGAATATCACATTGAAAGATTGGCAGAGCTATCTAATAACAAACAAACCCAACCCAGAGAAATATGCTGCTAAATGTGAAGATATATTATTCAATCCTGATGTGGCTGCAACATTCAAGTTCTATTCAAACAATGAAGATCCTGATATTCCAAAATTCGATGTATGTAATCTTATGATGAGAATCGTAACCAACATGGTTAAGAAAGATGACATATACCTTGTACTTGGAGTTTACCTGTTAATAGCTTTCGCTATGGGTGATTTCAATAACAAGAAGGCCGAGGATTCTCCTTGTGGAAAATACGTAAGAGAAGTTTTATCGAAATTATAAACATATATAATTCCAACGATAGGAGACATCTTATCAAAAATCTATGTCAGGAGTGTGAATTGTCGTATGGAAAAGAAAGAGATTAAACCCAGAACACGTCATCGTGGTACTATGAACAATGCTTCAGAGATCGAAAAGCGTTGTAGAGAAATAGACCCGATGGCGTGCTTTGGTCCTTCAGCACTTGTATTTCCGGATAAAATATCGACTGTTCGTGGTGTAATGGGTACACGTCATACATCACAAAGAGTCGTACTGACTAACCCGGAATTCCCCAGGATATTTACTGGTGCGGAAAACGAGTTTGGTGAAAGATCTTCAGCTAACATAAAGGCTAAAGATGACTACGAGCTTGTTAGAACATTTAAGAAGTTCAAAGATTCTGATGTATCACCTATTGCTTACATCTTCAGGAATCTTAGAACCGGTAAATATATCTGCGAAGTCATAAGACCAGCACATCACCTTGTTGAGAAGTATGGATTCAGAATGAAGAACTCTGTCGTTGGTAAATACAGTGATGGAGATATACTTCCTAAAGGTACAACCATTGCACAGTCCTCATCATATGTAAATGATAATTACTGTGCTGGCAGAAACTTGCGATTTGTCTACACAGTACTTCCTCAACTGACAGAGGATGCGCTTGTAATATCAGATAGAGCAGCAGAGATGCTGACATATGATATGGTAGACATTGTGACTGTAAACATCAAACAGTCATCATATCTCTTAAATAGATATGGCGATGAGAATCTGTATAAACCTTTCCCTAACATAGGAGAAGAAATACAGAATGACATCATTTGTTCAATAAGAGAAAATTCTTATCTGTCGTCTGCTTCAGAATCGTTAATACCCCATATCAATGATACTAACTACTGTTCACACGGTATAATAGTAGATATGGATATATATTCAAACGTCGATGTTGACAATCAGCAGTATAACTACTATCTGTCTCAGATAAGAGATTGGTATTCTGATATATATGCATTCATATCGACAATCGTTTCTGATCCGTATCAAGATGATACATCGTTGCTTGATATATACCATCAAGCAGAAAAGTATTTGAATACTTCAAAATGGGTAACCAAGGAAGATATTGTGGATACTGTCATCAAGTTCACCGTCCTTCAGCCTAAAGACATTCATGTCGGCCAGAAGGTTGTTGGTCGTTATGGTAACAAGTCTGTTATCGCACAGATCGTACCATGGCAGCTTATGCCTAGAACTACTGATGGTAGACCACTCGATATGTTGGCAAATGCTTTTGCTGTTCCTAACAGAATCATTGCGTTTGCTACATACGAATCATCTATGACTTTCCAAATGGAAAGAATGTGGGAACATATCCTCAAACTTGATAGCGAAGGAACTTCTCATGATACTATCATGAATCTCGCAATTGAGTTCGTTACAACTTACAATCCTCAACAGGGTCAAGAGTTGGCACGAATCTACAATATGGATCCTGACAGAACTTATAGAGACCTTATTAAGAATGGATTCTATATTCAGATTCAACCTCTGAATGAAAAGTGTGTTCGTGATTCTATCATTGAGGCGTATGAGAAGTGGCCTGACATTATGAAGTACCATGAGCTTGAAGTAAAGCTGAGACATAGATGGGTTAAACTCGATAAACCCCAGCCTGTTGGATATCAGTATACCTGGGTCTTAAAACAGGAACCCTCGAAGGCTATGTCGGCTGTTGCTACTGGACGTACAACACTTTATGATCAGCCTGTAAAGACAAGAAGGTATAATAAGAATCTTATTCCTCATTCTGATAACCCTATCAAATATGGAGAATATGATACTTACAACTTCCTTGCAGGTATGGGTGTAAAGATATTTGCGAAGATATCTACATACTACAGAGGTTCTCAGTATGAGGACAACTCAGTTCTTATGAGTCAGCTCAATGGTATAGGAATCGATACTTCGAAATATAATCAATTCCCACAATTAGATAATCTGAAAAACATTCTGAAATTAATGGGTACGCGTCTTAATTCAGACATACACTGGTTCAATACCATCGGTAATGTAGACGAATTGCATAGTGTCAAGATCGGTAATAACGATGTAGACATATCAATACCAGATCTGCATTACGTGCTCATCATGGAGTCGTATTTATTACAATACACATCATACATGAATGGCACTGTAGATATGGGTGAGTTCTTCAATCAGATGGCACAAACAAACGTATTCAATGGTCTGAGTAAAGAGTACATCGATTATATCTTCAGAAAGTTTTCATCACTGTTGCCGATTCTTCAGCAGCGTAAGCAGTATAATTAATATACATGAAAATTATATGGGGGCTATATGCCCCCATATAATTATTTCTTTTTTATTCTTTTAAACCCCCTGGTAACCATAACACATTGAAAGGGGGATTTCACATGGATAATACTACCAGTACAGTTGCCCAGCCTCAGCAGCAATCAAAAGTTATCATATTGAATGATGCTGACGGTAATCCAAAGTGGTATGACTTTGGAACTAAAAACGAATCTTTTTTGTTGACATGCAAAGAATTAAAAGAACTGGGAATAAAATGTTGGTATTTTCCATTGGAGATAAAGTATCCTAATCTGGGTGTACAAAATATAGATCCATATGATCCTAATATTACACCAGAAGACATAGGAAAGGTTTTGGTTGAATGTAAGAATAATCCTTGGTACTTCTTCAGAGAAGTAACACGTGTGCCTGTACGTGGTGCTGGTCTGACTCAGTTATATTTACATAGAGCTGGATGCGCATCAATCTGGTCTTTTTTACATAATATAGACTTTGAATTGGTACAGCCTCGTCAGACATATAAGACTACAGTACTTACTGCGATAATGTCATATATGATGTTATTCGAATACCGAAATTGTGATATACCTTATCTTCATAAAAAAGAAAGCCGATGTACAGATAACATCGGTATCCTACGTGATTATATCACATCATTACCTAAGTATTTAAATCCTTGGGCAAACCAGAAACATCTTCCTGGTTTACAGTCATTGAAATACGAGGGTAAACATAACGTATCTATCAAACCTCTTGCAGCACCTAAATCTGAAAGTGTTGCTACTGACGTTACCCGTGGTTTCTCGCTGTTTACTTGGTTTGCTGATGAGTGTGAGTTCATACCATATATGAAAGCAATCATCGATGGTGCGAACCCGACAATCGTTCAGGCTAGAGAAACTGCAGAAAAGAATGGTATTCATCATTGTATGATGTATGCTTCTACTCCTGGTGACTTGGAAACAAATGAGGGTAAGGAATGGGAAAAGATTCTCAATAACTTACCACGTTTCAAGGAAGACATGTATGATCTATCAACAGCGGAACTTAATAGAATGAAACGTCCTCCTGCTGGATCAATGGAACCACCGCTCACTATGATCTATATTGAATTCAACCATGTTCAATTAAGAAAAGATGGTGAATGGTTACGTCAACAATACTTCGAAGCTGTTCAGAAAAGTACTCTCGGTGAGTATCGTCGAGGTGTTCTGCTCCAAAGATTCCGTGGCGGTGAAGGATCATTCTTCAAACAGGAAGATTTGGATTACATCCAGAGCAAGATGCGTGAACCAGATTATGATGTATGCTTGATGAAGAAGTATCATCTGTATGTTTATAAACATAATATTCAGGTTCCTGATTTGAACTCTCAAGCACCTTACTTTGATATGATCATTCCATATCTGATAGGTATCGACTGTGCTACTGGTAAGGATGGAGATAATACTGCAATATGTATTGTTCATCCTTATACATTGGAAGTTGTTGCTGAACTTGTTTCACCATACATGGGTGGATTGGATCTGATGAGAATCGTTACTATCTTGGCGAAGATGTTACCAAAGGCATTGTTCTGTCTTGAGTCTAATATGACTGGTGTTGACATTATTGACTTCGTACAAGAGTCTCAATTGGAGAACAGATTCTATCATGATCCTCGTGCTACTGAGATGACTAAGAATGTTACTGAACCTAACAATGCTGTTGCATCAATGAAAGCTCGTGCTCGTGCCAAGAGACATTTTGGTACTTATGTATCACCTAAGGTTAGAAAGACGATGTTCAATGTTCTTCGTGATACATTACATGACTACAGACATCTCATCTATACTAAGTTCCTCGTTAAGGATATATGTAACTTGGTTGAACAAAAGAACGGTAACATGGCTGCTGCAGCTGGTGAACATGATGATATGGTAATGGCATATCTACATACGTTGTATGTACTGAAGTACGGTTATGAACTTGGTAGATTTGGTATTGATAAGAGCCGTTGTACATATGAGAAAGCAACAGAGATCATGCAACAGTACAATCAAGCATTGTTAGAAGATCTCGTTGATAATGCTCCTTCTGCAGAAATGATTGCTGCTGGATCTCATGAAGCACAAATGTACTATGACATGATGGGTGCATCATCTAGCTTTGTTGATGAAAATGGTTATGATGAATATGGTCATAAACATGATGAATATAAAGCATATGGAGATCTGCAAAACCGTCAAGAAGTTTTACAATCAACACCTCAGTCATTAGCATTCTTCCGTGAGATAAATAAATTCTCAATATAAGAAAAAAAAAATAAGCCCCCGGTTACGGGGGCTAGGGGGTGAGTTAGATCCTCTTGTCGGGATCAAACGATGTGGACGCCATTATCTTTCTATCAACGGCCTCGAAAGGCTCGTTTACATAGATGCATGACTGTGTTCCAAATCCGATGTAGGTGTATTCGTCTGATGGGTATGCCCTGTTTGCTGAGGGCTTGTACGCTGCGATTTTCTCTACGTCAATTTTAACTATTCCGTCGGGGCTTTCTTTAAACTCTACAAACTTTGCCATATTATGGCTCCTTTCTCCGGACATTGCCGGTGTCAATGGATGGGTTTATTTATTAACAACCTTTTTGGCAACAAGCAATGTTGACATTAAAGGTGATATGTCAATGCCTGCAGCCTTTAGGTCATCTACTGATATATTGGTCCCGTTGAAGAGACCGCGATTTGATCCTTCTGTAAGGATATTACTGATCTCATTTTCAAGTCGCTCAACCTGATTATAGCTATACAGCTTCGTCACATCAAAGATGATATGAAGCTCAAACACAGGGGCGAGACAACGAGCAGCATACAAATTTGTGAGGTAATCCTCGCTTGATGCTGCCTTAATCTTGAGATCATTGGTTAGTACTTCCAACCTGTTTAGTATTTCTGTGTAGAAGTTTGACGGTGTTTCTTCAACATCAAACACTCTACAAAGAATATTTACTAACATTTTATTCATATTTACCTCCTCCAAGGGAAAGCCGGGGTTTTATCCCCGGCATATTGTTTATTTGTATAATTCGAAAAGCTTATTGAGAACGTTTCTTATCTTCTCTTCTCTGGATCCAGGGACATCCTCTCCATCAGATTCGATAAGTTGGCCGGCAGATATGCGAGCGTAATACGCCCAGCCATTGCCTTTCGTTCCTTCCAATACTGGCAAGCCATCTCTAATGTTGGCTGCCATTTTTAGCTTGCTTGATGCATACTTGCAGAAGATCAAGTAAACCGAATCGTTGACGAGCTTAACGTCACGTTCAGTATCTGAATCATACTTGAACTCTTCTTGTATCAATGCCTGCACGTCAAGCAGTACCCTACCAGGTGCTGGAACGTTGGTGGATACAACTGTGTTAGCTTCAGCTTTGAACTCAACTTCGCCCAGAATAATCTGAGTGATTGTCGCCAGGTCTTCTCTGACATCAACAGACATACCTGATGTGAAATAGATGACTGTATCATCTATGTTGTCGACCATGTTAGTGACATTGTTGATATTAACCAATGTTGGTCTACCGCTTCTGCTTGTTAATTTAATGAACTGATTTGCCATAATTTCCTCCTTACCCATGAAAGGGCTGTCAAAAGATTGATTGTTTGTAGAGATATCTTCTATCTCTTTCATATTAATAATATATATGTAGAAAGTCAAAATAATAGCTCGTAGCATACAAAAAATAAGAAAAAAAGAAAGCGGGCTTACACCCGCTTATTATTAAGACATGTATATACCTGGTTTTGTATGAACTGACTCATACCAGGTTTCTCTTTTTTACTACTGTCGTACATAATGTTTCGTGTTGATTCGATAACAAGATTGATATCCTGGATTGGTGTGAGATCATATTGACGACAACTTTTTGTACAAAGATTTATGTTGTGTTTGCAGTAGTGATAATATGGTATAAAGTTTGGATCAGTATTGGGTCGATGGATGTGTCCGTGGATATTATAATCCACGATATCTTCGTATCCTGTTAAATCCACTGATGTGTGTGATAACAGGATCTTTTTAGATCTTATATTGAGTATTGTTGCGAACTTTACTTTTTCAAATCCAAGGTCATTATAGAATTTATCTTGTACTGTGTCATTGTTTCCACGAATGAATATGTTTCTACCGTTCTTTATTTTGTTTCGTATTATATTCCATATGAACATTTCGTAATAATCGTTATATGGATCAATCTCTTCATCCATGAGGTCTCCCAGATAGATGAGCTGGTCCTGATCTGTCAATTCAGGCCATTCATGAACTCTATCGAGAGCCTCCTGGTTGATGTATATGGTTCCGTCTTTGTATTTTATTAAATGTAAATCACTTGCTAAATAGATCATACTCATTCCTCCTTTTTGGAATTGTATTTCATTTTTTCGAATTTCTCTTTAGTACTAATTTCTGGTGGTACTTTATCATCAAGATCTAATGTGTTAAGTATATGATATAATTCTCGAGCCTTACCCCATCCGAAACCCCGTATACTACAGAATTTCTTCGGCTGTTGCAAAAGTTCAACAAGTTCACCCAACGTTTCTATACCATTATCAATTAAGCGATCTGTCGCAAATCCAGTGCAATCCAGATCATATAGCAATGTTTCCATTGGAACATGCTTCTTGTGTCTATTGATCTCGATTATTAAATCTGGATATCTCGATTCGTCAATATCCGTATTGTCGAATATATACTGCCATGCCGCACCGGCAACGGCGGATAATAATATTCGTGACGTTGTTGACAGACCACCCATTCTATCGATATCAACCGCTTTGGTATCGATAAGATGGATTTTGCTTAGTTTATTAAGCTCGGTGAAATCTTCATTAGCGGCCCATGTTATTTCACCAATACGCAATGGATGATATGCAAATCTGATTTCTATTTTTGTTTTCATATGTACCTCCTACCCTAACGGGTTGTCAAAGATTGTTTATTCTTATCACATTAATAATATATATTTGGAAGGTAAAAATAGTCCTTTAATTCGAGTGGGGCCGAAGCCCCACTCAAACCAAGGAAGATTTTCGAATGAAAGAAGTGCTCATGATTTGATGTCCGGTAACTGTTTTATGTCGTCATGTGATCCAGGGAAGTAAGGTATTAATGATCTACGTTTATTACCCCAAGTTCTAAACATACGAGCCTGACGTACATAGTCTGTTATATCATAATACCATGTTTCCTTTCCTCTATCTCTGAGTCGACCGTAGATTTGTTCTACGATAATAGGAGATGAGAACTGATCAAAGTTAACAACAGCGCCAAGATTCTTTACATCAACACCTGTACCCATTGACAATGTCGTTGACAATATGAAGTCACTTTCCATAGCTTGTCTTCTTGTTGCCAGAGACATCGAACCGTCTACACCAGCTACAGTGTATTGTGCAAAGAAAGGATCGTTTTGTACAACTTCTAATACTTTATCGATTATTGATAATAATGGAACGAGTAACAATACCTTTGCATCATATGTCATATTCTTCTTAGCAACCTTCATCATGTATATGAGGTTATTTAAGAATGGTATTCCATGATGATAATCCATGAGCATGTTGTAATAAGTAGCTTTAATTAAACCCTTACTACCATATTTGAAATGCTCCGCACATAATCTGTTTGATGGATAATAGTAAATATCCTGGAAGTATACGTTAACGTATTGCTTCTGGTATTCTTCATACTTAGCATTACCAACGAATCTCTGTGCATCAGATAATGCTCTATTAAGAATATTATCTTCTAACACATCAGATCTACCAAGTGTTGCAGAAAGATACCAGTTGTATTTGATGTTACATATAGCATCAAATTTGAGTATACCTTTCAAATGAAGATGTGCTTCATCGACAACCTTGATACCAAATCCCGATTTAGAAACGACATTCATCAGACCTTTCCAGTCTTTTCTCAATTCATTCTCAATAGAAGAAATTGTAACAACACATACTTTCCTATTGGGAGCATCGTATATGTCAGTCGCTATATCGCTTCGTGGTACACCAACACCTTCAAACTCTTCACACCACTGATTTTTCAGTAATGATGTAGGTGCAACTATCAACGGTTTCAATTGTATCTTTGAAATCGCATATGTTGCGATAAAGGTCTTTCCTGTACCTGGCTTAAGTTCGACAGTAGTCTTACCACCTTTATTATTGGGATTTGTCAGCATCCTAATACAGTCTTCCTGTAAAGGAGAACGAGGTTGTCTGTTCATTTCCAGCGTTATTGGTTGAGGAGTCATTGGTTGTATAACACTGGGACGTGGTAATTGATTTATGAGTGGATCTCCTATGGTTAAGAAACCTGATGAAATATAAATGACATCATGTTCCATTCCAAATATAGGAGGCTTACTTCTGTCATTGCCAGAATATATAAAGAATTCTCTCAAAGGATTAACAAGAGAAAAGTACTGGAGTACCTTTCTCTTGACAACATTATCAGGATTATGAATAATGAGACCCGTTGTTGTACGTTCAAGTTTCATTTAAATCACCATCCTTAGAATGTTTCTTCAGTTGCTTCTTCTAATCCAGAATCGAGGATGTTTTCAGAAGTACTTGTTTCCTTCATTGCGAGCTTATTAGCTTCATCACGAGCCTGATCAACAAGATCATCGAAATGATCTATGTCTATCTGAGGTATGTATTCATGAAGTACCAGCTTCTTGAACTGACGTGCAACCTCTGTTGGCTTACCGTCCTTGTCTTCGACCTCATCTTGTCTCATGAATGTTTCCATAAGTACATCCAACAACGATTTGAAGTTGTTAACCATTTCAACAGTAACATCGAGTGTCTTACGAGCAGGCATTCTGAGTACATACTTAAGATTCTTAAGTATAACAGGATCTATATCAGTTTCCCATCTCAGCATCTTACGATAAAGCTTCGTGATATCTCTGTTGAGATCGATCTTATATGAAGCAATCATAGAATTAAATCTTGTGTTAGCCAACTCAGTTTCCTTGGCAAATTCAATCTGAGATTCACCACCTGTCTGAACCATCAATGACGGCACAGGAGTTGAGTTGATAGATTCATTCTTAAGCTTCTCTAACAGATCATTGTTGATTGGTGCTTCTGATGCAGGAATTGTGTCAAATGTAACAGGAGGTTTATCTCCAGCACCCATAGGCATCATTAATTCAGAATATCCAGAGACCTTTGTAATAGAACTTCTATAGTTGAAGATATCATTTACAGTAACACGACGGGAAGCGAACTTTCTGATTGCTTCATTTATAATATCCTGATAGTTCTTATCAAGACCACTCATGTTGATATTATAAACTCTGACAGTTGAGTTGTTGATCTGATAAAGGATTGAATAGAGTTTGAGAAACATGTACATTCTTGCCGTTACCAGTCCTGGCTCAAGCATTGAATGACCCTTACCGATGCCATCCTTGTTGATAGTACACTGGATGACATGTTCAGCAGGAATGAATATGAATCTCAACATGGAGTCATTGAACTTATGAGCTTCAAGTATGGATACTATCTGCTGATGAAGTGCAATGTTATCTCTCATGAATTTGAGATTGAAGTTATTGATGATCTTGGAAGCAAGTTTCTCACAGAACATTCTGTCTGGAGAGAATGTATCATATCCAACAGAAGGTGATCTGAGAGTATAACCAGTGAGTCCAGAGTTCTTTCTTTCACCTGCTTCTTCAGGACGAGTCATATCGGAAATGTAGTAATAACCGATAATGTTTCTATCAACACGAATAGGAATAAGTTTTGTAGCAGGAAGTATCTTAAGATAAACACCCTTGACATTTTCGAATTCCTTGCCATATGTAGTATTATCGTATTCATCATCTCTACTGTTATCATCATCAGCTTCCATGTACATCTTGTTGTGCATTACCTTTTCAAAGATATTGTCAACTTCCTGAACGTATCCTTCTGCATCATGATACTTGGTTCTGTAGACCATACGAAGATCATGTTCAGATTCCTCAATAACAGGAAGCGCTATATCTTTTTCGATGTAATGGATGTTATCTGTGATATGATTGATGTTATTAACAATCTTCTGATCACTTTCCTGTGTCAGTTGATTATTAACTGAACCATCTTCATTGAATACTTTAGCATGGAACATTGGTTCAACTTCCATGATTTCAGATTCACTGAATACAGCACTCTCAGTATAGATACCTTGTTTCTTACCATTCTTCTTATATGGAGAATTGTTATTAGCATCATTCACAACAGTATCAGTCAATGATATTTCATATGCAGATTCACCATAACCGAAACCATGCATGATGGATGAGGTATCCATAGTAGAGAAGTTTAACGCAGAATTATTTCCATTGCTCTTGTCAGATGTCTTGTATTTATACAGATCTGAGAAGACTTTTGCATATGGAATACAGTAAACATATCCTTCACCATATTCCAGTGTGTTGAACACAACGTGGTTCTTTATGATAGAATGGAGATCAAGTCTGTCTTCAACTTCCTCAACCTTTGATATTACGTTATCGATCTCATTGTCTTCCAATTGTGATCGATCAAATTTGATATCACGAGCCATCGTTCCATCAACAATATCAACTTCACAAATAGCATCTCGTGTTATTTGCAATGCTGTAAACCATTCAGGTATCTGCGAGATTACAAGATCAAGGTCTTGTCTCAACGCTATATCTGCAATGGTATTTACAGGTAAGAATGCAGCATCACGTAATTCAGAAGGGAGTTCATCCAGTTCGAATTTACCATCCTTCTTATCGGGTAACTTAAGCTTTGCCATCTTTTCAACAAAGCTCATATCAGTCTTAAGACCGTATTCATTCAATACATTTGCGATTGTCTCATTTATTTTATCCTTACTAACCGCAATGTTATCTTCAGGATCAAGTCCTGTGACATCTTTGAATAGAGGATTAATTAACTGATCATCCAAAGTATTAGGCATTCTTACTTCACACTCCTTTCATTATAATGTGCTTCCGTATAATCTATCTGCCATGCTCTGTACTTCATTAACAAGTTCTTTAGCGGCCTTTTCAAGCGATTCTTCCATATCCTTGACAAGATTATTGTAAGCAACGATGTTTGTCGATACGTTATCAATCTGAGTATTTGTGATACCCAAGTTGTATTTGTTATCAAGTTCAAGCTTAGGAATATTCATGAATCTCAGTTGAGGTGCCATTACCAGTTTAGACTTATCCAAAGGATCTGGTCTAGAGTTCTCCATTACAATGTAAGGTGAACCTGTAAACATTCCTGCAGCACCAAGATACTTAGGAAGTATAGCATCATTTCCACCCTGAGTCTTTCTGGGATCATCTCTAAGTAAGAAAGGTAAAGAACTTGTAATTTCATTAACAGCAATCTTTCCAAGGTCTGTGGTTAAACCAGCATCGTGATTGAATTCAACAAGAGTCTTGTTGTTGTTTTCCAATCTATAATGATACTTAAATGATATGGTTGTGCTAACTTGAGTTATCGGTGCATTATTGGATGTGTCCAGTGTTGGTGATGCTGATATAGGATAGATTCCATAATACTTACACCAATACAATATCTTCGTACCAGTCTCATTAGTAATAATATCATACATCGAAGCACAGTACTCAAGAGCTCTATCGTATGGATGCATTCTAGTAAACTGTTTGTTTGTCAACGGTCCGGACAACTTTTCACCATTTACTTTGAAACTGTTATCTCGAGCATATCCATTATAAGGAGGAAGGAATATACCCTTCTGACGTTTATACATATATAGCATCCATAAACGAGCCATCTCAAATATCTCAAGATTCTTTGTATCGGTGAACTGTAGATCTATTGTTGAACCTTGACGGCTATCAACAAACTGTGCAGGTGTTACAGTGTATCCTTCGATACTCTTACCAACACTTTCTTGAACAGTCATGGTTGACGGAGCAACACCCAGACCCTGAACACGATTACTGAATAAGAAATTCCAGTTACTTCCATCGATATCATCTTCGTTTACCATGGCTTTGAATTGATTCTGCATTGTAGGATATGATCCAGTAACATACCATGGTGACAGAAGCTTTAATATATGAGGCATTCTAGTAAATGCAGATGAGAAATCTTCATCATAGAATGCTTGATTACACAGACCAATGTTATTACCTTCACGGAATGTCAGATAACATTCGGGACGAGTGAAGAATATATAACGAAATCCCTTACGCCATTCCTGATCAGCGATCGGAATACGTGTTCTGTTATAAGCATTGAATAAGGATGAGTCCGCAATAGGATCTTTGAAATCCTTATTCATTCTATATGCGTTATAGTCTGCGGATATAGGTGGTGCTAAGCCAGAGTTAGCAGCTTCTTTCTTAAGACGATTGTCTTCATATACACCATATGTACCAGCCTTGAGTATCTCATCAGCAATAGGTTTATTGCGGGCATTCACATATGTAGTAGCACCAGAGAATACACCAAATTCTTTCTTTTGATTAGTAAGACCAGAATAACCTGTCCTGGTTACACGTTGATCTTCATCAGCAAGAGGTTCTTTACCAGCACCCATGTCACCTATTCCCTGAGGAACATCTCTGGTGAAATGGTCTAATCTGTTTTTAATGAAGAACTCTGGTTCATTGTATATAACAGGATTACCATCTTTATCAACAGAATGAACACCTCTACGTATTTTCTGACCATAGATAGGGTTACCATTAGCATCATAACCAAAGAAATCATTCTTGCTTCTATGTTCACTACCAGCACCTAGACGATGGTCAACTGCAGCTTGGAATATCTGTTCTTCTTGGGTGTCGGCTCTACCAGTTACCTTACCAATTTCTGTAACTGGTGCTGCTGTGTATCTTGGTCCTTTTGATATAGGATATTCCTGTCCAAAGGGTCTTTCGCCAAGATGTTGTTCATTGGGAAGATTGAATTGGTTTACGTCAGCATATCCTGTATTGGGTTCACCAATGTATTCTCTAGGAGAAAGAATCTTTTCCGTTTTACCAGCGACATACTGGTTGTCTTTATCTTCAGCCATGTTATGTCACCTCCGTTCATTTAGTCAATATTCATATTTGACAATATGGATATAGCCTTCTTACATGGCATAGCAACAGTCTTGTTGAGACTGTATGATGTAATTGCACTCTTGTAAGATGCTGAAGTAACCAATAAGAAGAGATATGCTATATTCTCCAACGCAAATATGAGTGATGCTCCACATGTAGCAGTGAAGTATGTCATATACATTGAATCGATATTCTTATATCTTATTGGGTTAATCTTCTGAATCATCTTGAGCAATCCCATGAATGTTTTATCTGGATTGGATATAACATCATCCATTACAGCATTTATCATTGCCGGATCAGGAGTATCCTGAAGTAATCTCTTAAAAGGTATAGAATCAATCGTAAGAGACTGATCTGGTCTAAACATGTTATAGAAATGCACGATAACATATACCATAGCCTTTGTAAGATTATCACCTTTCATATACAGTCTCTGCTCCAATGGAGCTATAGCCATAAGAGTATAGATGTTACACAAAGTTAACATTAACTGACTATTCATTACGAAGACTGTGGGTGCTTTTTGCATCTCCAGTGCAATATAAGCTGCCTCCAAGACCGTCATTATATTAACATACTCTGATGAAGCTGCTATGTTATTAACAACTTTATCGGCAAAAATGTATGCTACCGGACGTTCGTTTTGACGTACTATAATGAAGGGTAATGTTGGAGGTATTTTAGATGTAGCTTTATTGAAGATGATCTTTATGTCACCTTTAATAGCAGCATCTACGGCTTTCCTTGCAATGGTATCACCGTTAAGTTTTATCAATGCAAAGATTTCTTTTAGTGTGTCTGGAGACACGAGTGTTTCTTTGGAGCCTTTTATTTCAGCTTTGATATTGTTTGAGAGTCCTGTTGTTTCATCGAACTTTTGGAACAACGAGGTCTCTGTAAGCTTTGGAATAGCTGCTTCCATTACAGGACTAAACATAGAATCACTTGCCTTTCTTTGTTAATGAATATATGAATTGTTTTAACTATAATATTACAGTTAAAAGATTATCAAGCTGTGTTAGGAGGTTGAATGAATATGGCAGAAGCTTATTCTACGTTGTATAAACCACGTTTTGCTCTTGGCTTTCCACATACGGACATAGACGAATTCATTGAGGTGTCAAATTCTGATATAGTATCAATATCATTTATTCATAATTATGATGTGACATTATATCCAATAATTCGCGTTCGTTTATATACAGACATATCCACTTTAGAAACAATTACGACATATCCTGATGATTTATGGATGCTTCTTAATTTGAACGGAAATGTTTATAATATGAACAAAAATGAAGATAGTGATGGAAATGGTTCACTGCAAATTGTTGACGGTAGTAAGAATTATGATGTAGCACTTAAAGCATATATCGAAAACAAAAACACACTTACATCAAAGATGGATCAGTATGACCACGGCATTAAGAAAACCTCGGCTTTAAATGAAAATGTTAAAGTACCAATTACATTATACGGATATGATCAGCAAATGATAAATTCAATGAAATACCAAGCACAGGGTATCTATAAGAATATGGATATAACATCCATAATTGAAGCTGTTACTGATATTTGTCCTTGTAGTTTGGATATGGATCCCGTACAAAACCAGACTAAATATGATCAAATTCTTTTGCCGAATGTAAGTGTTAGAGACACACTGATGTTCTTTGATATGAAATATGGTTTGTATCCTAAAGGCGGTAACATGTATTGTGACTATCATAAATTGTATGTGGTTGATACAGATGTAAATGCTGGTGATACACCTATTCCAATATATGTTGAAAGTTATAAGAGTGCATCAGATTCATCCGGTTTGAGAAAGTATGCTAATACAAATCCAAAGTATATGTTTAATACAAAAGCAAACAATGTATCCGTACTTACTGAAACAGATGTCGAAAAGACATTAAACTCATGGGTCATTCAGGATATTAACGTGAATACAACTGAAGCGCATAATGCACTACTATCAAAGATTTATACAGAATCTGAAATAGATTCATTTAAACGTATAGACGAAAACAAAAACATTGAGTTGAGTGTAAATACGCATACACCAGATACACTTCATAAGTTCGTTAGTCCTTATGTGTCATCAACTAATGCTGCACGTATAACAGAAAGAGTTACACGTGTTGATGTATCGGGTGTTGGATTTGATGTATTTAGAATCACTCCTCGTTCAAGATTTAATCTTATATTTGAATCACCTATTCGAGGAATGAGTATCAACCAGCTCTACAGAGCATCATCAATAGTTCATACTTTTAGTAATCTCAGTTCAGATTTGTTTGTTGCTCAAACTACAATGCATTTGTGTACAAACTAAAAAAAAAAATAACAGCGGGGCAAACGCCCCGCTGCTTTATATAGATTATATGTGCTTACGCGTAATCACACATATTTGATCATGTGAGGTTGGTGATTCCTCTGAGCTGACTAGGAATAGCATACTCTGCACCGATGTTGTTAGCAGCATCACTATTCTGGTTAACATTCTTAACGAAGTTATTCAGCTCTGAGAGAAGCTTAGCTGCTGCGGGAAGCTGTCCCTTGATTGAGATAAGAGCATCCATTGGTTCTGCTCTCAGACCATTGAGAAGTCCGAAGAATACGAGCTGATTGATTACTTCAATACACTCTGTGATCTTCTTAACAGAAGCCTCATCAAACTTTGTATTGATCTTTCTACCACATACGCGGCAGTAAAGTTCACCCTGCTCATTTCTATAAACAGACGGACGATACTCTCCGTTATCATATATGATATGAACACAACGCTTCTTGATCTCCTTGATATAATCAGGCTCGTTCTGCTTGCCGATTATAGGATTAGTCTTCTGTGTGATATCGATCTTGGTCATCTCATAGATGATTGGCTTTACGATAGCATCCACACTGGGATTGATCTCAAGTCTATTCTGTGCCATTGTTAGTACCTCCTAAAGTTAGTTAATAACCTGCTTAGCTACTGCTAAGAGATTTGAATATGTGTTACCACAGCTCTTAGGATTGATGAACTTTGTATCAATCTTAGGAGAGTTGGTACGATAAGTAGATATAAGGAAGCTATAGATTGCCTGAGCAGGAATACTATTGAGCCTCTTATAAACCCATCTTGTGAGTGAATCAAGGAATGCCTGCTGGTTTGTTGTGGGCTTTCCAGGAATATCACTCTGCTCAAGAAGCAGTGATTCTCTAATGAGATTGGAAGGATCTGGAACAAGTTCAGGAACATCGAAGAGATCTGCTGTAACAGGGAAGTCGCTTGCGAGAATCTCTGTAAGTGTATCCTTGTTATTCTGAACGATGCTAGCTGCGATTGCGATGTTCTGATTCTCTGTGAGAGCGTTGTTACATCTTACTGCAACATATGCACCAAGTCCGCCGAGGAGTGCTCTGATAGCATTCATGATGTGAAGGATTGGCTCAAGAGGATCCTTGTTAACAGTTGGAGCTGCAGGAACTTCTGTAACCTTCTCACCCTTCTTATCAACAGCTGTCTTAGCAGGCTTCTCAACCTTGATGTTCTCTTCCATCCATTCACTAGTTATCTTACACAGATAAGCTCCAGTGATACAGCATTCCTCACGGTTGTTAGTCTTACCGAGATACTGCATAAGAATGTTGATGAAGATTGGATCCATTGCATGCTTCTTAAGAGATGCATGTAATCCCTGAGCATGGCTATCGGTCTCCATATCCGCAGCGAGAATGTAAGCTGAGAGTCTGGGAACTCTTCTTACTATGTCAGAATAGAGCATGTCTCTCGCATTCTGCATAATGATAATCTTCTCCTGTGGAGAATTCGTGATTGGAGCACCGATGCTCTGCAGATATGACTGTACTGAGTGAAGTACGATCATATCTGAGTCGGTGATTCTGTTTGGAATCATTTGTATTTCCTCCTTAGATTTATTTGATATTCCTCTGTTGAGTATATCGCATAAATTATGTATATACCTTTCCAAAGAAAATCATAAACTTATGTTACTTTGTCCACTTGAACTTCTTGATTGCTGAAGTACCATCTCCACCTTTAACGGTTTCAACAGATGCTCTCTTCTGCTTCATGAATGTAGGACGTACACCACGCTTTACTCCGTCACCAAGACCAGCAGTTTCTTTGTAGTCACCATTGATCTCTTTGATCTCTGAACGTGGTAAGCCAGCTATGATAACTGAAGCTGACATCATGCCATCGTTATCATCCTTAACGATATTACGATAATTATCGAATACCTTTTCAGGATCTATACGACGATCTATTTCACCGAATACATTCTTGAAATCAACATCAGCAAACATTGACTTCAAACCAAATGCAGTTACAAGTGTATTATCGTTAACCTCTTCAGGCTTCCACATTGGCTGGGAACCAACGAAGAGTTTACGTGTAATCTCTTTCTGGAGAATCTGTAAAGATGAAGCTTCTGCTTGTACAGCCATGATTCTACCAGGCATCTCAAGTAATTTGTCAAGATCTGAATCGTCAATAGAATCGAGATCAGTAGCGTCATATCTCTTACCGAACAGAAGTTCTATCATTTCAACAACCTCTGTATTTATAGGAGTATAATCTGCATCACCCTTTCTATTCTCAAAGATAGCATATGTCTTGATACCTATCTCAGAGAGATCAACGAAGAGATCATTTGTGTTGAGATGGAATGCAGCTGGGTCTTTCTTATTTGGACAGATTATTATTGGTATAACGTCAATGCCCTTTTTAATGAGTGCATCACAGAATGGAACTGTGGAACCTGAACCTGTACCACCTGCAGCTGATGTAATAACTATTACAGGAGTCTTACATTCAGAAGCAGCTTTGTACATTTCATCAAAAGCATGATTCTCTTCATGGAATAAGTACATTGCTTTACCACGTTCACGGTCTCTACCTGAACCACTCTTCTCATCAGAGATGATCGGTATGAACGTTACATCATTGATTGAGTCAAGATCCATATTAGTCATCACACTATCGATAGCATAATATGTAATGTTATCGAGCTTTGATGATAATGCAGCCATCTTAACTACATTAGTGCCTGTGTTACCTAAGCCTACGACCATATTCTTCATTTTAAATGCCTCCTTAGAGATTTAATATGAAAACCCGTCGTCAACAGATTTCTGAAGTCTTTGTTTATGACAACGGGCAATCATCAATTAAAACTTTTTGGAATCATCTTTCAGATACTGCTTAACAAATGCCAGAGGTGACAGTACAATCTTATCTTCGATAACATCTATCTCGAAGATATTATACATGTTGATTGTCTCCTTCAGTTCTCTAGCGAGTGTGATACCTGCAGCATAAGTTGCACCAAGTATCGGATAGATTGCAGCTGAGATCATCATATTGATTCCATAGTGATTAAGCACTTCATCAAATACTTTGTTCTCTATACCTGTAAGAGCTTCCATTGCGTATACGGATCTCCAAGAGTTATATGACTCAAGGAGTTTATCATGATAGGAAACACCCAGTGTCATCTGCTGGGTATCATGATCTTGGAATAAAGGTGTCTTCGAATGATACATCTGAGGTACGATATTGGTACACTTATCAGACTCAGTATGTTCAGTGATATACTCAATGCTCACACCACATACATCAGCTCTACATTCCTCAAGATTCTCCGAACCCATCTGCTTGAGAATCTCTTTCCAACCCGTTGTGAAGATGATCGGAATATGAGAATGGTCATATATGTTTACACCAAACTCTTTCTTCATGAGACCTGCGGCTATCTCAGGAATCCTGTGCATAAGGATCTCATTATCCTTAAATGGCTTCATGAAGATTTCTCTTCGCTGATTGTAGTCAACTGTGGTTTTTGTGTTTTCCATACTTTGATCAACCTTTCCTTATTTATTATTTGATACATCACACTGTGATATAGTATCATCAGAATTATATATGTCTTTAAATCATTTATTTTAAAGATATATTATTCCCCTGATATACATAGAAAGTATATACGTATTTAAAAGGAGAAAAATAGAAATGAAAATAGTATATATAAAACTGACTAACTTCATTGGTGTTAATGCAGCAATGGGTGTAAGAGAAGTCGAGTTTTCTTTCGATAAGATTGATAAACCAATCATCCAGATATACGGAAAGAATCGGTGTGGTAAGACTGTACTGATTCAACAACTTCATCCATTCAGTAGTATTAACTTGAATGGTGATGAACGTAGCGACTTACCACTGATTCTTCCAAAGGAGACTGGTATAAAAAATATTGTATACGAAGTAGACGGAGATGTATATAACATCACGCATACTTACACACCGACTAAAACAGGACATTCAATTGCATCATCCATATTAAAGAATGGAGAAGAATTGAATCCTAGTGGTGGTGTAACAATATTCAACACCCTTATTGAAAAGATACTCGGTATCAATAAGTATGTATTCCAATTTATATTAAATGGAACTCAGTTATGTTCCTTTGGTAACATGTCCACTGTACAAAGAAAGAACCTATTGAACAAGGCTCTTGGTATTGATATCTATGATAAGATTCATAAGTTATCGACAGAGGATTATCGTTATACAAATAAGCTCATAACTTCGTTAAACAATACAAAGGAATATATCTTGTCACAATATGGTTCATATGAGAATCTATCTGCAATGTTGAATCAGAAACAACTCCAACACACATCTCTCTCAACCGACATTCTGAATACAAAAGAAAAAATAGATACCATTAAAGGATTTATGGCTTCTATAAATAATCAGAATCCTGCCCAGGAGTTGATGGGTGTTAATAACCAGATCAACACCTACAATAGTGTCGTATCTGAGTTGGGTTCATACGATCCAAATATGTATGACAAGCTTGTTGATGAACAGATGGAACTCAATGCTAGACTGAATTCATTAAAAAGTGAACGTACAATAATCAAGAAAGATATCGATGTATTATATGATAAAAGAAATGATATCAATAATACAATGCTCGCTAGCAAGAGAGCTTCTGATGATTTACATAATATGATTAGAATGAAAGAAGACTTGGTTGAAAAGATTAAGAATATCAATATTGAATTATCAACACAAGGTTCATCTTCATATTATAAGAGCATGATTCAATTGGCACAAGCAATCAACGATATGTGTACTGAGATACAATCATGTTTAAATGAAAAACATCTGAAATTATTCACTGAGATGGTTTGTGATGGTGTAGATGTATCAGCATTCTTGATGCAAGAGGGTTCTGTATTATTGGACTCCGAGAAAGAAATGTCTGCAGTTGCACGTGTCAAGAGTATGATTGAAACTGTACGTGGTGAATGGGTCGATGGTAAATGTCCTTATGAGGAATGCATATATCGTAAAACTCATAACATGCTGGAGACTTACTTCAAATCATATCAGAGTACAACTGAATCACAATATACTCAGTATGATTTAGA